>Ga0247842_10000954_pt1 | contig 53602 bp, 45 predicted proteins | sample LaCruzMarch2015__3_FD_192411 | JGI IMG/M metagenome (GOLD analysis project Ga0247842, IMG submission 192411) | Freshwater microbial communities from meromictic Lake La Cruz, Castile-La Mancha, Spain - LaCruzMarch2015_19m | ecosystem: Environmental > Aquatic > Freshwater > Lake | place: Spain... | reverse complement strand
ACAACGAAGAGCGGCCTCACAGCTCTCTCGGTGATATGACACCATATGAATTTGTCAAAGAACATGCGGCTATGTTACAGGAACAAAGACTCCATTTGAACTTGGTACATACTTCGGGGTAAGGTCACTTTGACTACGCTCCGGCTGATTTCTTCGTACGCCAAAAGAACACAGAATTTAATTTGATTCCCTTTTCATTGGTATGATATAATGGAATACTAATGGAGGAGATTGATTATGGGAAAGACAAAAATAGCAATTACATTGGACGCCGAATTCATCGGTGAATTGGATAGACTGGTCGAGGAAAATTATTTTCAAAATCGCAGCCAGGCAATTTGTGATGCTGTGCGCGAAAAACTCGCTCGAATGAAGCGCAGCCGGCTATCTATGGAATGTGCAAAACTCGATCCGAAATTTGAAAAAGCCATGGCGGAAGAAGGATTAGCTGAGGATGTGAGCCAATGGCCGGAATATTGAGAGGTGAAATTCGGTGGGCCGATTTGAATCCCGTGCGGGGGCATGAACAGGCTGGCTTGCGCCCCGTGCTCATTTTGAGCCACGACATTTTTAATGAACGATCAGGTACAGTCATAGCCGTGGCCATTACAAGCCAGCCGCAAAAAGCTGGATTCCCGTTAACTCTTGAACTGAAGTCCCCCAATTTACCCAAGAAATCATGGCTCAAAATCAGTCAAATCCGAACACTGTCTGTTGAGAGGATTGGTAAAATCATTGGTAAAGCATCTCTGGAAGATTTGAATCAGGCCATAGAAGGGTTGAATGAAATAATTGCGTAACAAAACCAATCCAGCCGATTGCTGCGCTCTGGCTGATTTTTTCGTTCCTAAGAATGACTTGACGGATATGCATAAATGATGCATACTCAGGCATCATAATTGTAAGAGGTGAAGCTATGAGAACAACTCTGAATATCGATGATAACCTGATAGACAAGGCATCCAAAATGACCGGAATCAAGGAAAAAACCGCCCTCGTTAAGCTTGGGCTTGAGGCTCTTATTGCCAGAGAGAGTGGTAAGAGGCTGGCAAGGCTCGGTGGAACGCAAAAACAATTGGAAGCGATACCAAGAAGAAGAGGGGCATGATAAGAAATGGTTCTTGTGGATACATCGGTTTGGGTCTCACATTTGAGGGATGGAAATGCTGAGCTTGCAAACCTGCTCAATGATGGAAGGGTACTATGCCACCCATTGATTGTAGGGGAACTTGCCTGCGGGAATCTCAAAGACAGAGCAGTCATCCTTTCGCATCTGCAATTGCTGCCGATGAGCATCGAAGCCGAACATCATGAAGTATTATCATTTATCGATAATAATCGTTTAATGGGAAAAGGGATGGGCTATGTGGATGTCCATCTTATTACATCCGCCGTATTAACGGGCGTGCCTATCTGGACACTGGATAAGAAACTCGCACAGGCTGCGGATACCTTGCATATAAAATATTAAAAAGCAGATAACCGAGCGCTGCACGGGGAGGTGTGCATGCACAATTCCCCGTGAGCTTGGCGTTGGCATGAAGATAATTGACAAAACCGTATCGATCATGATATCGTAGCACGAAATAGATCGATGGAGGTATTGGTATGCAATTGGTAACCGTATCACCAAAATATCAAGTCGTTATACCTAAAACCGTCAGGGAGGCGTTGAAGCTTTATCCGGGCCAGAAAATGCAAATTGTTGAATATGCCGGGCGCATTGAACTTATACCCGAACGCGATATCAAAGAGCTCCGTGGATTCCTCAAGGGCATCAATACCGAATTCAAACGCGAGGAAGACAGAGTATGAATATTGTAGATTCTTCCGGCTGGCTTGCCTACTTCGCAGATGAACCCAATGCCGAACATTTCCTGGCGCCTCTTAGTGATGCTGCCTTGCTGGTTGTGCCAACGGTAACAATATACGAGGTCTTCAAGGTCATTCTTCGGGAGTCAAGTGAGAATGAAGCATTGCAAGCGGTTGTTGCCATGCAAAAAGGAAGGGTTGTGGATTTAAATGCATCATTGGCAATTGCCGCTTCAAGGTTAAGCCTGGAGCATCATCTTCCCATGGCGGACAGCATCATTCTCGCAACAGCGCAAGAGTTCAAAGCCATTATATGGACTCAGAATTCAGATTTTAAAAATATAAGCAAGGTGAAGTATTTCCCCCAAAATAAGCCCAACCAGCAGACTCACTACGTTCACCGCTGATTTTTAGGTATTCATCATGACTCAAACTCTCGTTGAAGTCCTGCTTCTGGTCCCTGCTGCCCTCTGCGCCGGGTTTGTTATATTTCTTGCGGGGGTGATTCAGGGGATTATGGAGGAGCGCCGGAAACTGCAAATCGCAAATATATTGCGGGCAACGCTTAGTCTTGCATCCGTCGTTCTCATGGTTATCGGTTTTGTTTAATGGTCATCCATAAGGATGTTTGCCGCCGCCCCTTTTCTTGCCAACTTCATCATGGACTTCAAGGGACTCTCCTTTGTGTTCTATTACTCCGGAATAATCGGTGTTGTCGGTGTGATCACTTTTTACATCTGTTCAACGGCCCGTTTCAGGACGCTGTCATAGCTGAAGGCTATGTAGTATCAAGGCGAGAAATTGGGTTGCCGGTCCCGATCAATGATAACAGATTGAAACGTGTAGATTATTGAGCGTGATTTTTTGAACGTGGGGTGATATTCTTTTCTTCCTTGAAGCCTGAAAAAATCGTCCTTTTGGTTCCATCCAGCATCGATTATTGCCGCAGGGGGTGTCAGATGACAGATCCATCCGGAACAAATAAAGAACTTCTCGAAGAGAATGCCTTTTTAAAGCAGAGAATACAGGAACTGGGACATACGGAATCAGAGAACAAAAAGGTAGATGAAGAACGCAAATCGCACATTCGTTTTCTGGAATGTCTGGAGCGGGTTGACCGGGCGATCAAGCAGGAGACCGATGTTGAGCAGATGCTGCGGCATATATTGGAGACGGTGTTTTCGATTTTTAACTGTGACCGTACCTGGCTATTCTATCCGTGCGACCCGGATGCGCCGACGTTTCGCGTACCCATGGAAATCTACAGGCCTGAATATCCAGGCGCCAAGGTTTTTAATGAGGACGTGCCCATGACCCCGGATTTAGCCCAGAACTTGCGGGAAGTTCTGGAGTCCGGTGGTCCGGTGACTTATATCGCCGGGACGGAAAGACCTATTAACAAAGTGACTGCCGAACAATTTGGTGTCCAGTCCCAGATGACTGTTCCCCCTCTTTTTCGGAGCGAAGGAAGCTGACATCGTCGGCAAGACCGACTATGACTTCGTGAGCAGAGAACTGGCGGACTTCTTCCGTGAAAAGGATCGCAGAGCAATAGCGGCGGGCGAGCCAAACAGAAACGAGGAGTGGATTACCTTTGCCAACGATGGCCGTCGGGCTTTGTTAGATACCATAAAGACGCCGATGTACGATGCCGAGGGGACGCTTATCGGTGTATTGGGAATCGGACGCGATATCACCGAACTTAAACAGGCGGAGGAGGAATGCAATGTATTGCATGAGCGTCTGCAGCGTGCGGAGAAGATGGAGGCGTTAGTGATCCTGGCGGGGGGGCGTCGCCCACGATCTCAATAACGTCCTGGGCATTATCGTCGGCTATTCCGAAATGCTCCTTGATGGTGTGGATAAATCAAGCCCTCTCAGGTATGGTCTCGAGCATGTTATGAGTGGAGGACTGAAAGCGGCCGCGATTGTTGACGATCTGCTGACCCTGGCCAGAAGAGGAGTTCCCGGCAGGCATGTTCTTAATCTGAACAAAATGATCACTGATTGTCAAAAGTCACCGGAGTGGGCAAATCTATCCTATCATCATCCCTATATAAGGATTAGAACCGATCTTGAACCGGACCTGCTGAACATCTCCGGTTCTTCCGTGTATCTCGGCAAGACGCTGTATAATCTGATTGCCAATGCGAGCGACGCGATGGTGAAGGATGGCGTCGTCATGATCAAGACAACCAATCAGTATCTGGACAGGCCGATTCAGGGCTATGACCAGATCCGGGAGGGCGACTATGTCATTCTTTCCGTGTCCGATACGGGAGAGGGCATCCATGCGGCCGATCTGAAGCGGATCTTTGAGCCCTTTTATACGAAGAAGGTTATGGGGCGAAGCGGCACAGGCCTGGGATTGGCGGTGGTCTGGGGTACGGTTAAAGATCATCACGGATACATCAATGTTCAGAGCGAAGCAGGAAAAGGAAGCACTTTCACCCTTTATTTTCCAGTGACAAGGGAAGAAATCACCGCTGAGCATAATGCTGTTCTCCTTTCCGAATACATGGGGCAAGGTGAATCCATTCTGGTGGTCGATGATGTAAAGGAGCAGCGCGATCTGGCGGCAAGTATGCTCAGGATGTTGAATTACAATGTGTCGAGTGTCTCCAGCGGTGAAGACGCGGTGGCTTACATGAAAGAGCACGAGGTTGATCTTATGGTTCTGGACATGATCATGGACCCCGGTATGGACGGACTGGACACCTACCGGAGCGTCTTGGCGATCCGTCCGCAACAGAAGGCGACTATCGTGAACGGTTTTTCGGAGTCCGATCGTGTGCATGCCACCAGAGACATCGGTGCGGGAGCCTACGTGAGAAAACCCTATATCAAAGAGAAACTGGGTCTGGCTGTGAGGAAGGAACTGGAACGGAGATAGAAGCACGTTCACCGTTACAAACCGGAAGATACAAAACTTTACATGAATCAGCAACGGGACGAACTTTCAGGCCAGAGCGCGGGCATGACATCCACCGGTGAAGAAACGGGCCATAAAGTCGCCACGTTTATAAGCCCGTCGAAAATCGTTTTTGTTCTTGTCGAATTAATCAACAGCTATGCTGCCGTCTATTATTCCAATTTCCTGTTTTTTTATGTGAGAGACCGTTTCGGATTCAGCGGATTGGAGAACCTGATCCTCGCGGCGCTCAGCGGGCTTGTCTACATTTTCGCCGCTTGGCAGGGCGGGGCGTTTGCAGAACGCTACGGTTACGTGCGGGGGCTTTATACAGGGCTCATCGGCGTCGCCATATCACTGGCGGCGGGACTGTTCTGTGATTCCGTCGCGGGGCAGGTCATTGTTTTTGCGGCCTGGACGGTTTCCATATGTTTTACCTGGCCAGCCCTGGAGGCCATTATCAGTGAAGGCGGCGGTGCGCGCCTGTCGGACATGGTGGGCATATTTAACGTCACTTGGGCGGTGGGCGCTGCGGTGGCCTACTTTACGGCCGGGCTCCTTCTGGAGCGCCTTGGGATGGCAAGCCTTTTCTGGCTCCCCCTGTGTCTGGTGGTGCTTGAGGTGGTGCTGGTTTCTCTTGCCGGGCGTTTGTGGCAAAGGGAAGAAACCGCTATGCCTGTCATGGCCGAGGAGACGGAAATGGGCAGGACGACCGATTCTCGGCGGCTTCTGCACATGGCCTGGCTGGCAAATCCACTCTCCTACGTGGCCATAAACACGGTACTGCCCTTGATTCCGTCCCTTTCGGTGAGCCTTGGTTTGTCCACGGGCGCTGCCGGAATCATATGTTCAGTATGGATGTTCGCGCGACTCGCCGCCTTTGGCATCCTCTGGCGCTGGACGGGATGGCACTACCACATCGCGTGGCTCATCGGAGCCTTCGCCGTCATGGCGGTCTGCTTTGCCGGGTTTGTCCATTCCCGGTCCGTGGCCATGCTTTTGGCCGCACAGGTCGGTTTCGGCCTGTCGGTCGGGCTCATCTACTACTCGTCGCTCTTCTATTCCATGCATGCCTCGGAGGAAAAAGGGGCCCACGGCGGACTGCACGAGGCGATGCTCGGGGCCGGGCTGTTTGTCGGGCCCGCCTGTGGCGCCTCCTCTCTGTTTCTCTTCCCTTCCCTGGCGGTTGCCACCTGGCCGGTGACGGGATTGCTCGTCGCCGGGCTGGCTGGACTTGTCTGGATGGGACGATCAAGGAAAAGATAAATCAGATTATCTGATACTCCAGAAGATGATTATTTAACCCCACCCCCACCCTAACCCTCCCCCTCTGAGAAGAGGATATATGCAGACTCCTCCCCTTGAAGGGGAAATATTAAGATTTCTCCCCCTTCAAGGGGGAGGTTAGGAGGGGGATGGGGTAATATCCGTCGGCCAAAGGGCGTCCCGCAGTCCCGAGGAGCGCTCGATCCTTCGGGAGACGGCCTTGAGAAAAGCATCCTCCCGTCCCCAGACGGTCACGTCCCGGCGGGCTCTGGTGAGGGCCGTGTAGATCAGTTCCCTGGTCAGGAGCGGGGTGTCCCGGTCGGGCAGGAGGCACAGGACTCGGTCGAACTCCGAGCCCTGACTTTTATGGACGGTCATGGCGAAGACCGTTTCGTATGATCCCAAGCGGGAGGGCAGGATTTTCCGGAATGTCCCCTCCGGGGTGGGGAAATATACCCGGGGTTCGTTATGTTCCTCCGGATCGGGGAGGACGATGCCGATATCGCCGTTGTAAAGCCGCGCCGTGTAGTCGTTGCGGGTGATCAGGACGGGCCGACCGAAATACCACGGTCTGTCACGGTGGATGATCTTGCGGCGGTGCAGGATCTCTTCTACCAGACCGTTGACGTGACCCACGCCGTAAGGACCTTCCCTGAGGACGCAGAGAATCCGCAAGAGGTTGAAGCGCCCGAAAACGTCCTGGGGATCGGTGGTGGCAAGATAGCCGGTGAATGCCTCCGTCAGGGGAATTTCGAGAGATTGATAGAGTGCATCGGGGGAGGGCAGGGTTTGCCAGCGGGCGTCTCCTGCCAAGGCGGTTCTCAGGACCCTTAAAGTCCCCGGGCCATCGCCTTCATTTACGGCGCTGCTGGCGGCGGCTATCCCACTCTCGCCGTGGAAACGATAGTTCCTGAGCAGTTCCACATGGTAGTCGGCGGCCGGCGGGACGGGATGGCCCGGTCCCTGGGCAGGTATGAATTCCGCCGTCACGCGCCGGCAGGAATCGGCAAAGGCCGGCGAATATGCCGGACGGTGTCCCGTATGGCATATATCTCCGAAGACGGCCCCGGCCTCGACGGAGGCCAGTTGGTCCTTGTCACCCAGCAGGATCAGCCGGGCGGAATCGGGAACGGCCCGGACGAGCCTGGACAGAAGGGCCAGATCGATCATGGAGCCCTCATCAACGACTACTACGTCAACAGGCAAGGGATTATCCTCGTGGTACCGGGGATGGGAGGCATGAGGGATAATTCCCAGGAGACGGTGAATTGTGGAAGCCACCGGCGGAAGGGAGGTCTTGACTGCCCCGGGGCAGGGAAGGGCGGATCTCGCTTCCTGTATGGCCTCCTGTAACCTGGCCGCCGCTTTGCCTGTTGGGGCGGTCAGGGCGATCCGCAGCGGTTTGCCCTCGTTTTGTTCACTGAGGAGGGCCAGGATCTTGGCGACGGTAAAGGTCTTTCCTGTCCCCGGTCCTCCGGAAATTACGGAGAAGGACTTGACAACGGCGGTAAAGGCGGCGACCTTCTGCCAATCCGTCGCCGTAGCGGCGGCTGGGGGGGGGAACAGGCGGTCGAGACCCTCCCGCAGGCGGTCTTCATCAAGCGCCGGCGGCTCCGCCTCCATCCTTTGCTGCAGGATTGCCGCCAGTCTGTTTTCGTAGTCCCAGTAGCGGTAGAGGTAGAGCCGCGTACCCGCGAGGATCAGAGGTTTCCATTCTCCGGGCCGGCCAACCACGGGGTTTTCCGAGAGGGTCTGCCGCCAGGGAACCAGTTCGGGACAGCGGATGGTATCATCGGTTCCGGGGGGGAGGATCTTTCCGGCGGGGATGGAAAGATCGAGGCAGATATGACCATCGCCGCGCCAGCGGCTGACCAGGGCCGCCGCGAGGGCCACCTCGGGGGCGTCGTCGCCGGCGAGCCCGCGGATGAAGCGGGCAAAGTGTAGATCCAACGCCGACAGATACTGTTGCCGGTATAGATAATCTATGTTTTCAGTCATTTCAATATGCCAGCCATTATTGACGGACTCGCAAAATAATTTATTTTCTCCCCCTTCAAGGGGGAGGTTAGGAGGGGGATGGGGTTAGAACATGTACTGACTACATAAAACCTATCCCCATTCATGCCCTCCCCTTGAAGGGGAGGGTGTTTTTTGAGTTTTGCAGGCCGTCATTTCTTTATCAGCCCCTCCGACAGCGCCGTTATCGTTTCCGGCGCCGGTCGATCCCGATAGATACCGAAGTCGCCTCCCCGCGCCGGATCGATGCCCCGGAGAAAAAGATAGAAAACACCGCCGAAATGCCGCTCGTAATCGTAGGCGTCGCCCAGCCGCGATTTCAGATACTGATCCAGGGCCAGGACGTAAAGATGGTATTGCAGGAAGTAGTAATCCTCCTCCATGACCCGCTTCAGGGCCTCCTGGCTGTAATTATCGATGTTTGTCCCCAGGAGGTTAGATTTCCAGTCGATGAGATAGAACCGCTCCGCGAAGCGGAAGACCAGATCCATGTAGCCGTTCATGAAGCCCTGAGCGGGCAGGAAGTTAAGCCGTTCCATCTGCCGGGGATAATATTCCGGGAGACCTTTCCCGGCAAAGAGCCTGCCCAGTTTCTCCGGCGTGACCGGTTGGAGGGGAAAATAGAATCCCAATTCCCGGAGGCAGCAGGTGGGGGAGACGGCGGAGAGCTGCAATCCTGGGACGAACGGGGCAAGGGGCGCCGCAAGGACTTTGCGGATCATCGTACAGAGCGTGCCTTGCCAGTATGGTTCATAACCGTGCTTGCCGAGCTTTTCCCCGACCACTCCTTCGATGGTACTATCGTTGGTAAAATCGAGGGCCTCGAATATGTCGTGTATGAAGATGCCGGCCCGCGCCCCGGCGGGAAAGGCAAAGCTGCCGGTGAGATTCGTTGCGTTCGTCCATCCCGGTGGAGGCATGAAACCAGGGGAAGGGGCGGGGGAAGCGAAGATGCCTGCGGGACCGGCTACACCGGTCACCGGGGCCCGGTCCCGGTCGGCGTTGTCAAGATCATCATCCTTGTGGGCGACGAAATAGGAAAAGCTGGCGATCCGGTCCGCCCGGGGAATCTGCCCGAAGAAGGTCCGGCCCGTGAGGGGGATCTCAGTTTCCGGCGGCCCCTGGTAGGGGATGGGCGGCGCGGCGGCAAGGGGAAGCAACTGGATGGCGCCCCCGGATCGCTCAACGAGGCCTGCCAGATCGGCGTGGATTTTATCTTCCTCAAGGCTGGAGAAATGGGCTTCTGTTTCCGCCACGATGTCCCGGGAAGTCAGCGGGGAAAGTGAAATGAGCGGTAAAGAGGAAAGCGTGCCGGGCGCAGCATGGGGTGCCGTCCGTGCATCATGTATCGGGACCGGGGCGCCGCCGGGTGCGGGATGAAGCGTGTAGGCGACAGCGGAACTGCCCGCATCCCGGAAGGGTCCCCAGTAAAGATAGACGCGGTATTTAGCCCGGGTCAGGGCCACATAGAGGAGCCGGATATTTTCTGCCAGGGATTCCCGCTCGGCCAGGATAACGGCCTGCGGATCTTCATCGGAGAGGACCAGATTCAATCGCCAATCGTCCCGATCGTCATGATAGCGGGGCAGTTCATCTTTTCTTGTCCGCGACGAACTCCACTGAAACGGACAGAAAACAAGCGGATATTCAAGGCCCTTGCTTTTGTGGATCGTGACGAGACGGACGGCGTCGGCGTCGCTCTCCAGGCGCAACTCGTGCTCTTCCAGGCGGGTTGCGGCCGGGTCCCGCTGCCGGGCGAGCCACTTGATCAGGCCCGCCATGCCCAATCTTCTGGCCGAGGCTTCGTTATGGAGGATTTCCGACAGTTGGAGGAGATTGGTAAGCCTTCTTTCCCCGTCGGGATAGCCCAGGAGCCGCGGGTGGACATCCTCGTTTCTCAGCAGGGTCCGGAACATGCGGATGAAACCGGCCTCTTCCCAGAGGTCATTATACTGCTGAAAGCGGTTTACCCACGCCTCCCACGGACGCTCCTTCATCTTGGCGTCCATCAGGGTCTCACCGCTGACACCCATGATATCTGTTATGAGGGCCGTTCCCAGTGCCTTTTCACTGCGGGGTTCGGCAACGCCGGCGAGAAGGTGTTCCATCTCCAGGGCCTCCGGAGAATCGAAAATATTTCCCGCCCCATGTAGAACGCACGGAATGGCAAGTTCATGTAGGGCCTCCTGGACGAGACGGGCTTCCCGGTTTTCCCGGACGAGGACGGCCATATCCCCAGGCTGAAGCGGTGCGGCGCCGATTTTTGCCTTTCCCTGCCGGGCAAGAGAAAGGAGGCGAGAAATCTCTCCCGCTACCGCCCCGGCGATCAGGCGGCGGAAGTTTTCCTTGTTCCCGGCGGCATTGGCACCGGCGAGGCATTCCTTGTCGAGGTAGACGAGCTGGAACGGGGCATTCCCGCCACCGGAAAGCGTCAAGGAGGGACGGTCCGGGTCGTCCACACCGGAAGCGGCCTGGAAGGGGATTTCGGCGAAGACAAAGGGTTCACGGTTATGCCGTTCGGGGGTGGCGAAGACATGGTTGATCGCCCCAACGAGTTCTGGTTCGGAGCGCCAGTTGAGGGTCAGGCGGTAGCGGTTCTGGACCTGCCGGGAGGCGCGGAGGTAAGAAAAGAGATCGGCGCTGCGGAAACTGTAGATCGCCTGCTTGGGATCGCCGATAAGAAAAAGGATGCTGCCCTTGCCGAAGACGGTCTGAAAGACGGCATACTGAACCGGGTCGGTATCCTGAAATTCGTCGATAAGGGCGGCGCGGTAGCGACCGCGCAGGGCCAGGGCCAAGGCTTCGCCGCCGGGTTTTTCCAGGGCCGTCCGGACCCGGATCAGGAGGTCGTCGTAAGACTGGATATTTTGCTCCTCCTTCTTCAGGGGCAGCTCCCGGCGCAGGACACGGAATATCTCCGTCTTGAGATAAAGAAGGCGGTGGTCCATTTCCTTCGCCAGGGCTTGGGAAATATTCCATAACTCACCGCAGAGATCGAAAAAGGGATGCTCCGGCGTCTGCCCGTTCTTATTTGTTTTTTCCTTTAAAAAGCCGGGGGTGAATTTTCCCAGGCCGGGGAAGGGGGGGAAGCCTCCCCCACTGTTCAGCCATTGATCCATAAGGGAAACAAGGACGTCGGGGTTCTTGTATGATGTCTTGTTCAAGCCCGGACTTTTCAACTTGCCCATGACTTCGGACCTGGCTCCGCCCCAGGCCGCCTTTGCTTTAGTCAGGGTATGGCGAAAGGGTTCCAGGGAATTGAGTTCCAGCGGTTCGATTTCCGGCTGTACCCGGATATCGGGCTGGGAGAGCGAGTATCTGGTTATCTTCAGGAAAGCTTCGGGGCTCCATTTCTTCTCCCCGGCGTAACGGATAAACTCCGGGGTGGCCCCGTAGAAGTTCCGGCGCCAGAAATCCTCGACGATTTCTTCCGCCAGGGGTCTTTCATCGGTAATGAGTTCCGTGTCGAAGAGGCTCAGGCTTTCAAAGGCGTGCTCCTGCAGCACCTGCTGGCAGAAGCTGTGGATGGTGAAGATGGGGGCCTCGTCGAAATTTCGGAGGGCCGCTTTCAGGAGACGCAGTCCTTCCCCGGGACGGGTAATGTTCCTGATGAGCTCCCCGATGAATTCATCTCCGGTGGCGCCGTTTTCCAGGGCGATGATGGCTGACCTGATCTGCCGGCGGATACGATCCCGCAACTCCTCCGTCGCCGCCACGGTGTAGGTGACGACGAGGATCTGGTTGAGCTTGAGCCGCTCCTCCAGAAGGAGCCGGAGAAAAATGGCGGTTATGGCGTAGGTCTTCCCCGTCCCGGCGCTGGCCTCGATAAGGTTGGCCCCGGCCAAGGGGGTGTGGACGAGATCGAAAGGACAGGATTCATTCATTGCTGGAGTATAAGAATAGTGGTACTGTATGTCAATGGAAAAGTACCAAATACATGGAGATCTTCCATGACCGTTAAAGACGAAGGCCAGACCCGGGTTCTTGTTTTCCATCGCCTATGAACGTGTGTTCCGTGAAAAACAACCTGGAGCATGAATTAGTTGGTGTCCACTATTGACAATCGACCTCAGTATCCTGTAGTGGCTGTTCATGACGCAGCAAACGAAATTTGTCCGTGAATCCGTTTCCTTTTCCGCGGCGGGACACTGCCTTGCAGGGGAGATTATTCATGCCGGAGAAGATACTTTGGAGGAATCTCCTCATCTGGTTTTTCTCCATGAGGGACTGGGCAGCGTCGAGCAATGGAAGGATTTTCCCTTGTCCCTCTGCAAAAGAACCGGACTGCCGGCCCTGGTATTTGACCGCTGGGGTTACGGTAAGTCGGAGCCATGCGGCAAGATCGGTAATGCCGGGTATTTGCATGAAGAAGCCCTGACTTCTCTTCCCCAGGTCCTGGCGCATTTCAGCATCGAAAGGAGCATTCTGGTGGGTCACAGTGACGGCGGTTCCATTGCCTTGATGTTTGCCGCCGCGTACCCGGAAAAGGTATGTTGCCTGATAACGGAAGCCGCCCATGTCTTTGTGGAAGATGTCACACTGGAGGGGATTCGCGAGGCCGTCCAGGTTTATGAAGACACGAATCTGAGAGAACGTTTGGCGAAATATCACGGCGATAAAACAAATCTTGTCTTCAAAAGATGGTCGCAAACCTGGCTTGCCCCTTTTTTCCGGGAATGGAATGTTGAGCATTATCTACCCAAAGTCAATTGCCCGGTCCTGGCCATCCAGGGGCAGGATGATCCCTACGGAACACCGGCCCAGATAGATGCCATTGTCCGGCAGGTATCGGGTCCATCATCGGGATTGATTGTTCCCGATTGCGGGCACATCCCCCATCTCCAGGCCCGGGAGATAGTCACACAGGCGATGACGGACTTTATTGGTAAATGTCTGGCAACTTGAAAAGGCAATGTTATTTCCCCTCAGCGTGGAGAGATAACGTTTTTCTACCTCGCCCCTTTAAGGGGGAGGTTAAGAGGGGGATGGGTTATGATTTCTTAATGACTATTAAACCCGTCCCCACCCCAACCCTCCCCTTGAAGGGGAGGGAACCGAAAGGTAAAGAGGCTCATATAGCTAATTCCCAGCCCTGACCTACCTTGTAGGAGGGAGAGAATTATCATTTGCGCAGGCGTCGGGTTAGATGGTTTAAGGGAGAAAAGCTCATGAAAATAACAGTATTGAACGGAAGCCCCAAGGGCGATGACAGCGTTACCTTGCAATACGTCCGTTACATGCAGAAGACCTTTCCTGATCACGATTACAATATATTTCATGTGGCCCGTCAGATCAGAAAACTGGAACGGGACGACAGGGCCCTTCAGAATATCGTGGATACGATCGCCTTGTCAGATGCGGTTATCTGGTCCTTCCCTCTGTATTATTGCCTGGTCTGTTCCCAGTATAAACGTTTCATCGAGCTGATTTTTGAAAGAAAAAAAGGAGAGGCATTCCGAAGCAAGTATGCCGCCTCTCTCTCTACTTCGGTCCACTTCTTCGATCATACGGCCCATAATTATATCCACGGGATCTGTGACGATCTGGAGATGAAATATTTAGGCGGCTATCCCGCCGAGATGTACGATCTGGTCCGGGGCAGGGAAAGGGCGCGCTTTGTCCAGTTTGCCGGTAACTTTCTCAAATCCGTGGAAAGTCAGGTCCCGGCGATGAGGCAATTTCCGCCCGTCGTGGGCAGCGAATTTGTTTATGAACCCGGACCGGGTAAGCAGGCAGTAACGGCGGGAGATAAAAAGATACTGATTCTTGTTGACGAGGAAAAGGAAAACGACAATGTCCGGAAGATGATCAAGGCCTTCCGTGGTAATTTTATTCATGATATTGAAGTGATCAGCCTTACCAGCATCGACATCAAAGGGGGCTGTCTGGGCTGCTGCCAGTGCGGCCTCGATAACGTCTGTCAGTATCAGGGCAAGGATGGCTATATCGATTTCTACAATGAGAAGGTCAAGACGGCGGATATCATCGTCTTTGCCGGCGAGATCCGGGACCGCTATCTGTCTTCCCGTTGGAAACAGTACTTTGACCGGTCTTTCTTCAATACCCATACCCCGACTCTGAAAGATAAGCAGATCGCTTTCCTCCTTTCCGGTCCCCTCGCCCAACTCCCCAATCTTCAGGAGATCTTTTCTGCATATGCCCAGTTCCAGCAGGCCAATCTTGCCGGCATCGTGACGGATGAAGGCGGCGATTCACTCCGCTTGGATGAACTTCTGGGTGATCTGGCCGGGCGCCTCGTCGATCTAGCTGGCCAAGGATATGTGCAACCGGTAGATTTTCTTGGCGTTGGGGGAATGAAGATCTTCCGGGACGAGGTCTGGGGGAAGTTGCGCTTTGTCTTCCAGTCCGATCACCGCTATTACATGAAACGTAACTACTACGATTTTCCCCAGAAGGATTTCAAGACCCAACGGATGAATTTTTTTATGATGCTGATGACCAGGATACCGGCCTTCAAGAAAAAGTTCTTGAAGATGATCGAAAAAGAGATGGTCAAGCCATTGAAGAATGTCATCGAGAACAAGTGATCATATTAGTCGGGAGAGCCGAACTTGAAATACGAACCTAAGCCTATTGACACTTCAAAAGTAAAACTTCCTCCATACCTGGAAGCAATAATCGAGAAACTTTCCATCAGCATTCACGATAACTGGGCTCAGAAGCGAATATCCGAAGGCTGGAAATACGGACCGAAGAGAGATGATGTTTTAAGAGAGCATCCCTGTTTGGTCCCATATGCCGAGTTGCCTGAAGAAGAGAAAGACTATGATCGCAAGACCCTCACCGAATCAATGAAAATGTTGATCGCTTCTGGGTGCAGTATAAACACGCCAGCGTTCGGGGATGCTCCTGATGCCGAATTAACTGTTGATTCATTCCGGCAGCTCGGACAGAATCTGAGGAGAAAGGGAGATGCATTGCAAGCGTACGATGCAATAGAAACAGGGTTGTCTTCTTGGCCGCAAGACACGCGGCTGCTTCAGTTAAAAGCTCTGGTTCTTGCTGACTTGGGAGTGCTTAAATCGGCCCGGGAAATTTTGATTCGGTTAGTAGAAGAAGGACATAATGACGAGGAAACTCTCGGGATTCTTGCCAGAACATACAAAGAAGAATGGTTGCAGGCCTGGGACCCTAAAACCAGGAAAAGATATCTTTCCCTGGCGTTTGCCACCTATCAGCAATGTTTTGCCGGTACCGGGGGATATTATCCGGGTATCAACGCCGCAACGCTGGCAACACTGCTTGGTAAATCCACGACAGCAAAGAGAATAGCCTCCTTGGTGTGCCAGGATTGTTCACAGAAATTAACCGATCCTGAAGAAAGGAGCCAAGCGGAATATTATCTCACTGCCACCCTGGCCGAAGCGTACCTCGTCCTGAACGATTATGAGCAAGCGCAGGAATATTACGAACGCACCGGCAGACTGGGCAAGGGCATGTATCAGGATTTGCAGGCGACAAGAAAAAATGCCCGCTTTTTGATTAACTATTTCGGCATTGACGGCCGTAACATTGAAAATGCCCTGCAGCTTCCGGGCGTAGCTGTTTTTATCAGCGATAAAATCGTTGCTGATCACGACGGCGCTGGTTCAAACCTTCCCGATTACCCAAAAACTATGGCCTATGTAGTCAACCAATTTTGTGACCTCTTTGCTGAAAACAACATCGGCATCGGTTTCTCTTCCGCAAAAGCGGGCCATGACTTGTGCTTTCTGAACGCCCTAAAGAAAAAGGGGGGTGAAGCGAATATGGTACTGCCTTTTAACAAGGACAGATTCATGTCGGAAGGCATCGGCGGCGGCAGGGATTGGGAAAGGCTCTTTGAAGGCATATCCCAGGCCTTGCAAGATGAGGAAAGGATTTCCTTTGCCTCCGAATGGCCGATCGGGAAAATTAAAGATACCTTCTTTTATGCCAATCAATTTCTGTTTGGACTGGCTTTACTCAAAGTTAGGCAGTTGGATACGAAACTCTACTTGGTTTCCGCCATGAGTGCGGATGCGGAAAGGGAACACAGCCCGACTCATGAAACAGTAAGTTGGTGGGAATCTATAGGTTACCGTAATGAAATTATTGATATCCCCGTAAGCAAGGCAAAAAAAGAGAAAGGTGTGGCAAAGAAAAGATCCGATAATGCCGGCAAAGAAATTGCCCCGGCCTTTCAGACGCATATTATGGCGATCTTTTTCGCCGATGTTGTCGGCTACAGTAAGATGCACGAAGGGTATATCCCCGGTTTTGTCAAAGAATTCATGGGGGATATCGCCAGTTTTATCGCCGGTAACGACTATAAGCCGGAAACAAGAAATACCTGGGGGGATGCCTTTTATTTCATTTTTAAGAATATCCGCGATGCCGGGGTGTTCGCCCTCGATGTTGCCGATATTGTGACCCGGACTCCCTGGGAAGAAAGAGGGTTGCCCAAAGGGTTGAACCTGCGCATATCCTTGCATGCCGGACCTGTTTACCACTGCCAGGATCCCGTTACCGGGCAGGAAATGTACACTGGCAGTCATGTCAGCAGAGCGGCAAGGATAGAACCCGTTACTCCACCGGGGCAGGTATATTGCAGCCAGGCATTTGCCGCCCTTGCCGCTGCTTACCAGGTCGAGGAGTTTTATTGTGAATATGTGGGCAAAGTTAATTATGCAAAGGGTTACGGAAAGTTCAGCACTTACCGGGTGAGAAAAAATCATGATTTTCCAAGCAATAAAATGAACATAGGATGAAATAAGGGAGAGCTCTTGTGGAACAGGCAAAGATCCTGCTGGTACATCACTTTCCCTTGTCTTACATTACCGGTGTTACCGTCATGATTGCCGAGATGCTGCGCTTATTTCCTGCGATAGAGGCAGGCAGCGCCGGCTATCTCAGCTTTTCCGGTATGCCGGACGATCTTATTCAGGAGCTGAACGAAAAACATCATGATGTCGCCGCTGTCATAGGAATAAATCTGCATATAGAAGTACAGTGGGAATTCAGTCTTGCTTTGCTGGCATGGTGCAAAGCACGCGGTATTCCGGTCTGGGTTTACATCCATGACTACTGGCCGCACCATTTTGACAATATCGCCGCTGTTGTTGAAAGGGGAGCAAAGTTGCTGGCTTCGACAACCTTTCTTCAGGAATCTCTTGCTGCGGATGGCTATGCTGCCGAGGTGGTCACCGTGGGGGTGCCGCTGCCGGAAGAATTACCTCTGGTCCACCCATCACCTTGGCAAGCCATGCCCCTAGTCTTTGCTTCTTCCGGACGATTGGCCCCCAGAAAGCGGTTTTACGATATTGTCCGTGCCTTTCGAGAGGCCGCTTTGGAGGACAGCGCCATGCTCTACCTTAGGCTGTTGCCCAGCCATGTCTTCGACGGCAAAGAAGACGCCGAACAAATCCAGCTCATTGAAAAAGAGATCCCGGAAGATTATATGAAGACGGGAAGAGTCCGCCTGGACCGGGTCCCGTCAGTAAGAGCCTTCGATTATACCCCGTATTTTGCATATGTGTGCTCATCGGCCTACGAAGGATTCAGCATGAGCCCCGTTGAGGCGGCGTATTCCGGTTGTCCGCCGTTGATGTCCGACATTCCCGCCCACAAGGCCATTGCCCGAGCGCTGTTTGGAACTCGGGCGGACGATTTTCTGTATCCCCTGGGAGATACGGCAGCCTTGGCAAGGATGATGCGTGACGAGGCGGCGACCGAGGGGCGGCGGAAATTCCTCGCCGCTCACAGTTCGGAAATCCGCGCTAAGATCAAAACGCGATGGTCGCTGGCAACGACCGCAAAGCTTTTGGCCGGCATAGGAAGGCTTACTCAGCTGGAAAGGGAGGGGGAACTGTGATGAAGAGGTTAACGTTAGCACTGACGGTGACGTTTTGTTTAGCCGTTCTGACTTTGTCTTGGGCACAGGAGAAACGTAACTCCGAGGCCTACACCGGACGCAGCATTGACGTCCTTGCCTATTGCCGTAAGGCCTACGGCGATTCTGCGGGGATCTCCCATGTACGCAGCGTCGGTAACTCCTGGCGCTGCACCCTCGGCAAGAGGGAGTATCCGGTGGACATGGATGCCGCCTGCAAGCTACAGTACGATGTCACCTACTCTGCCCGGCTGGCAAATCATGCCGATTCCTATACCTGGAGTTGCAACAGCAAAAAAGGGCATTCCCGATAGGCTTATTCCAATTCCAAATCAAAGCGCTATTATTGTTGGCTGCATCGTCGGCTCAATATCAGCTTTGATTTGAAACCGGAATTACACCCTCTCGTACTTAACTGAAATTGAGGTGGCCCTGACAAATTACGGGCGCCATGCTTTTACCTCGCGCCAGATCCTTACTGCCGTGGAGAAAGGCAGATTGCGGGCCAGAGTGCCGCGACGGGCCGTTTCATAAGCGGTGTTTTCCATATCACCGGCCGTTTCATAAAGCCGCGCCGCCAAGGCATGGTGATACAAAGCCTTTTCCAAATCAACAGGGACACCCTCGCCGCGCTCGTACCGTTCAGCTTGTTGCCGGGGGAGAGACGGGTCTTGGGAGCCTCCCTTGCTGAATGGTTTCGCCGCCACCGCCTTTGAGTCGGACAGAAAGAATCGCCGTCTCTCTTCGTCGGTAAGGAACCGCAGTTTGGCAATCTGCAGATAGTCGAGCAGGTCGCGATCACCGGCCGTCAGCAGTCGCACATCCCACAGCCGCGCTGTCTTGTCTTCCGAAGCCGTTACTGCGCGCTTGCCCGACGGACTGAATACGGCGGAATGAACTGCCGCCTCGTGTCCGGTGAAGACGGCTAGCGGGGTGCCGGTACGAGAATCCCACAGTCGCACCGTGTTGTCTCGGGAGGCGGTGATTATCCGCTCGCCGGAGGGGCTGAACGTCGCTGACAAGACCGTGCGTTCATGTCCGGTAAGCACCGCCAACTGAGCGCCGGTGCGGACATCCCACACCCGTGCCGTCTTGTCTCGCGAAGCCGTAACCACCCGGTCGCCCGCAGGGTTAAATATGGCGGAATATACCGGGCCCTCATGTCCGGTGAGCACTTTGAGCGGAGCACCACTTTTGGCATCCCACAGGCGCGCGGTGTTGTCCCCCGATGCAGTAACCACAAGCTCGCCGGAGGGGCTGAACGCGGCTGCTTCCACCGTTCCCTGATGTCCGGCAAATACCGCCAGCTGAGCACCGGTGCGGGCATTCCACAGCCGGGCGGTGCTGTCGGAAGAAGCGGTGAGAATGTGATCGCCCGAGGAATCGAACACAGCGGAAAGGACCGCACCTTTATGTCCGGCAAAAGCTATTAGCTGGGTGCCGGTGCGGACGTTCCACACCCGTGCCGTATTGTCACCGGAAGCGGTAACCACGCACTCGCCGGAGGGGTTAAATACGGCGGAACGGACCCAATCGTCATGCTTGGCCAGCAGCACGAGCTGGGCGCCGGTGCGAGGATCCCAAAGCCGTGCGGTCCCGTCCGCAGAAGCCGTAACCACCCGGTCGCCCGTGGGGCTGAATGCGGCGGAACGGACCATATCCTTATGGCCGGTGAGCACGGCGAGCTGCGGGCTCTTGCCTGTATTCCAGAGCCGCGCCGTTTTGTCTGAGGAAACGGTGATGACGCGGTCACCCGACGGGCTATAATCGGCAAAAAGTACTCGGTCCGCATGTCCTGCCAGCACTTTGAGCAGGGCGCCGCTTTTGGCATCCCAAAGGCGTGAGGTCCGGTCGTAAGAAGCGGTGATTACCAGGTTGCCGGCGGGGTTGAACCTTGCTGTTCTGACCCAGTCCTCGTGTCCGGCAAATACCGCCAGCGGGGCGCCGCTTTTAGCGTCCCACAGGCGCGCCGTCCGGTCATAAGAAGCGGTAACCACGCGCTCGCCGGAAGGGCTGAAAGCCACAAAGTTGACGGCATCCGCATGTCCCGCGAGCACTTTGAGCGGGGCGCCGCTTTTAGCATCCCACAGGCGCGCCGTCCGGTCATAAGAAGCGGTAACCACGCGCTCGCCGGAAGGGCTGAACACCGCAGATTTGACCCAGTGGGTATGTCCTGCGAGCACTTTGAGCAGGGCTCCACTTTTGGCATCCCACAGGCACGCCGTATTGTCGAAGGAAGCCGTGACCACGCGCTCACCCGACGGACTGAAGGCAACGGATACAACCGGGCCTGTATGTCCTGCCAGCACTTTGAGCAGGGCGCCGCTTTTGGCATCCCACAGGCGCGCCGTATTGTCGAAGGAAGCCGTGACTACGCGCTCGCCCGACGGACTGAATGTGGCGGAAACGACCCTTTCCGCATGTCCTGCCAGCACTTTGAGCAGGGTGCCGCTTTTGGCATCCCACAGGCGCGCCGTATTGTCGAAGGAAGCCGTGACTACGCGCTCGCCCGACGGACTGAATGTGGCGGAAACGACCCAGTCGCCATGTCCTCTGAGGACAGCCAACTGAGCGCCGCTGCGAACATCCCACAAGCGGGCGGTGTTATCTTCCGAGGCCGTCAACACCTGGTTGCCGGATTGGCTAAACGACGCGAAATCAACAGGGCCTCTATGTCCGGTCAATACCCCGGATAACCTGTCCGCTTCTAAAATCCGGGCGAGGGCAGCCAGGGCGTCTCGCGACACCGGCCGGTTTGGCTTGTCGATATCCAGCGGTAGGGCGGCTTCGATGACCAGACCGGATCGCTCCTGGATGCCTGTCTGGGCGATGTCCAGAGCGGTCTTGGTAAGAAAGCGGGACTCGTTCAGTAGCGCCTGACGCTCGCGCTTGATCGCGGCAGCTTGCCCGGTAAACCCAAACCAGGCGCCAATGCCGGCAATAACGGCCAGGAGGGCAAAGGCAACGACGGCGATCTTGAGGCGGCGGATTTTGCGTTGATTGTAGACAATGGAAGTCTCGATGTAGCCTACTAACTCGGCATTAAGCTCACCGCGGCGGCGCATCAGCAGATCCTCGGCCTGTGACAAGGGCAGTCCACCTTGCAACAGCAGGCTGTCCCGCTTGCGTCCGGACTCTTTGTTCCACTCCGCAAATGCTCCCAGGAGTTTTTCGCGTACCTGTAGGTCGGCGCGATGGTATTCTACCAACTTCCGGGCGCGCTCCCAGTGCGACAGGAGCGCCTCGTGGGCCACGCGTAGGTTGCCTTCATCGTTCGTCACCAGTAGGCGGGCTGCCGGCGCCAGTAGGGCATCCACCATGCAACGTTCCGGACTGCCGGCGGCAAAAACTGCCAGGGGAGTGGAGTTAGCCATGATCCGCCCTTTTTCGCCCTGTTCGGCCCGGGACAGGGCGAACAGCACGGCGGGTAGGGCTGACTGCACCTCGGCGGGCAACGCCAGGAAAATATCTTCGGCGCGCCGGCCGATTGCCCCTTTCAGCCCCCCGAGGTCATCATAAGCGGCGAAGGTGAGTTGTCCCTTGTCGGTCCTTCGGTGCCACAACTGATCTAGGGTGAATTCCAGCAACGGCAGCACTCCCGGCTCAGCAGCAGCGGCCATGCGCAGGATTTCGTCGAGGGGCATGCCGTCACGCACCTCGAAGGTTAATCCCGCCTCCTGCGCCGGCTGGCGGATGATCTGACCGATTTCGGCATCGTCGGGCGGCAACAGGAGGGTGCGACCTATTCCCTCGCTTAACGCCGCCAGTTGCGGTAGCGTTTCCAACCGTTCGAAAAAGTCGCTCCGCATGGTTGCCGCCACCACCACCCCGCTCCGGGCGAGGGTTTCCAGTTTGACAACAAATGCGGTACGATGAGTTTCCGGGACCGTTTCGGCAAAAATTTCCTCCAGTTGATCGATAACCAACACCAGGCGTGCCTCCCATGGCGGCGCCAGTTCTGCTGCCTGCGACAATACCTGCAACTCCTCTGCGACCAACCGCGTTAGCTCCTCCGGAGGGGTCGCGGTAAGCGTTTCCGGCTCCAGCGGTAAATTCGGCAGCGCCTTGGCCGACAACAGCGCGGCGGCCAAGGCCGTGTTGGGATTACTGCCGTGATCGGAAGGCCGTATGACGGCATAATGAACCTTTCCGAAGTTCGGAAGCATGCCCGGCAGCTGCAAATCGGGCAGCAGGCCGGCTTTGACGAGCGAAGATTTGCCGCTGCCGGAGGCTCCCATGACCAGTAGGAAGGGACAGCCGGCCGCAAGTCTTGCCGTCAAAGTCTGGCGCAGTTCGTGGCGGGCGCGGGTGCGGCCGAAAAAAACCTGGGCATGTTCGATCTCAAAAGATTCCAACCCGCGGAATGGCGATCCCTTGTGCCAGCGAATGCCATGCATCTCCGGTACATTGCCGAGACGCTCAACAATTTTAGCTCGCAGGTGATTTTCAAGTAACTCTTCGAATTCCGCGGGATGTTCAAAGATGTGCGATGCCGCTTTAAAGGTGCCGTCCTGGGAATCTATGAACCACTGGCGGATGAAATCGTCCACCATCCTCGCCTGTCGCCGCCGCCCTTCCGCCTCGTCGCCGCGCAGGCTGGCCAGACTGGGAGCTGTCTTGCGGTACACGAGTAGGTCCGGAGTATCGTGCTCGATATTGGCTTTGTATGCTTCCTCAAATTCCCATTCCGTACCGGTAACCTTGGCGCCGGTCACCGCGCCGATAAATTTGGGGCTGGGCAGGGGTGTGCCGAGTCTTGTCCAGATGATGACGACGACAATGTTGGAAGAGGATGGCAACGGGATGTCTTCCTGGAAGTGCTTGGTGGCAACCAGAGGCTTACGCTCCCACAGCACCGGCTCGATGCGGCAGTGATAGGCGAACTCTCGGTCCAGGCGCTGCACCACTCGTTCAGCGATGAGGCGCTCGGGACGTACGTCGCCGGGTGATGAAATAAATACCTTCAGAGTTTTCTTATCTTCCACGACGCCCTATTCTCCATTTGAGAGTTTTTCAAAGCGGTCTCCATTTGATGACACTTCCATTGTATCACAAAAGACGCGTTATTTTTTAATTTCTATGGTCATCCTATCAAACTGCGGGCAACGTCATCGTATGACGGAATAACCGTTTGACTTACGCCCGCAAGTAGCCGCTCATACATTAACGGATCGCCGACTGCCCTGTCGATTGCTCCAGCAAGCGCCAAAGGATCTCCCGGAGGTACCAATAAACCGTTCACCCCGTCGGAGACCATTTCCAGAATTCCTCCCACTGAACTGGCCACGACGGGCAAACCGCAAGCCATGGCTTCAAGTACTACAAGGCCGAGGGGTTCCTGCCATATGGAGGGGACGATGGCCAATCCCGAACGGACCAGGATGTCGCGAAGACGCTCGGGAGCCACATAGCCCGTCAACTTCACGCGCTTACGGAGCGGTGAGCCGGACAAGAAAGTCTTGAGCTCACCACGTAGTGGCCCCTCCCCGATCAATTCCAGTTTGGCGGCGCTTTTTTGCAGAGAAAAGGCCTCCAGGAGTGTCCACAAACCCTTTTCGGTCACCAGACGACCGAAAAAAACCAGGCGGTTTTTGACCTTCGGGATTGATGGGGATGGATAAAACAGGTCGAGGTCGACGCCACCTCCCAGAACTTCAACGCTCCCGCCCACGGTTGACTGGATCTCCTGGGCAACAAATCCGCTGATCGACAGTATTCTTTCTGCACACCGGGCAGCCGTTCCAAAGATATGGCAGTAACGCCGGTCTTTCAGAAGCAACTGGGTATCGGTACCATAGCTTATGATGCGGTAGGGTACGTCAAATCTATTTGCCAGCCGCCAAGCGACCAAAGCCATCAGATTTATGTGGTTGGCGATAATGAGGTCCGGTTTTGTATCCAGGAATTCCTTGGCAGCGATAGTCTCGGCAGCCTTCTCGGCCATGCTTTCAAACTGTTCCGTGCTCAGTTCATCCAGCGTTGTCTCCCCTGGACGCTTCTCCGGTCCAAAGGTCAGCGTCATCTCAAAGGGAAGCCGGCAAGTAGTAAATCCGTATATGTCCGGATATGTTGGCGAGACCACATTTACCTTATGCCCCATCTTGGTCAAAGCAAGGTAAAGCGCCCGCAGATAAGAAGCGGAGCCTCCCCAGGAATGGTTGAAATTGAACTTATGCAGAAATAGAATACGCATGTTAACACCCTTCAGGTTTTTTATTGTTGGGATGGTATCGGACGACAACAACCCATGATAAAGAGAAGTGCCCCCAATAAGCAAATACCTGCGCCTAAGGCAATGGTCACTGGTGAGCCTATAAGCTTGGCTATGATCCCGGCACAGAGGCTTCCGAAGGGCACTGTGCCCATGAAGGACAGGGTGAAAAGGCTCATCACACGTCCCCGTTTGTCGGCTGCGACCTCCGAGAGGAGGAACGTATTGCCGGAAGCCATCATAATCATGATTCCGAACCCTGCCAGGGAGAGCAAAGCTGCCGATAATGTCAGCCAAGTTGCCTGGGAGAAAGCCGCGATGCCAAGGCCATAGAGGCACGCGCCGGTGGCAATCTGGTGTTTTAGTCCGTCCGGGTTGCGCTTCATGCCAAGAAAGAAGGCGCCGGCAAGGGCACCAAGGCTGGTTGAGGCCAATAAAATACCCAGTGTCTGGGGGCCACCCTTCAATACACCGGCAGCCATGACCGGCATCAGTACGGCAACAGAGCTTCCGCCAAAACTTACGCAGACAACAAGCAAGATTACGGCGCGAATAGATGAGTGCTCGCAGACGTAACGAATGCCCTCCGCAAGGGATTTGACCATATCGTCATGGACCGGAATATGTGGCCGCGGTTTGAGTCTCAAGGAAAGCAGGGAGATGATCACTGCCAGGTAACTCGCGCCATTGACCAAGAAGCACATTCCCTCACCCCAGGAAGCAATCACCATGCCGGCGAGAGCGGGTCCTACTAGTCTGGCCGCGTCAAGTGCCAGTGAATAAAGGGCGATGGCGTTGCGAAGGTTGCTCCGGTCTTCTACCATATGGGGCAGCAAAGCATGTCGAGCCGGGGCGTCAAAACCATGAACTAAGCCAAGAAAACAGCCAAGGGCGAAGACGCCGATAATGTCGATACGCCCGGTAAAGACCAGTATCGACAACATGAGCGCCTGCAACATGGCCATGATTTGCGTGGAGAGCAAAATGTTTTGCGGGTTGGTTCTATCGGCTAGGACCCCTGCAAACAACACCACGGCGACGCTGAATAATTCGGTGAGAAAACTATAGAACCCCAATGCTATCTCGGATTGGGTAAGCCGATAAACGAGCCAACTGATCCCCACCGTCTGCATGAAACTACCGACCAGGGAAACGGTCTGTCCGGCAATATAGATCCGATAATTACGCCAACGCAAGGCTGTCCACATACAACTGGCTGTTATCCTCGATATCGTGTATTTGTATAAGATATTGCTTTCGAGGGGTCGGAGTATAGGGGGGCTATTTTTGCTTGTCAAGGGATGTTTTGCATTGAAAAGCAGGGGCTGGCGATGTGGTTGGGGAAGGGATACTGCGACACGAGCCTCTTTCCCTAAAATCTCGATCTCGACAAACTAAACGATAACCTAATAGCATATTGATAGGGCAGGTGAAAATGCCAAATTGCGTGCAATGTAAGCAAATCAATGGATGGCAAAGCCGACAACTGGTCTGTTTACGGAATTATCCCGACAGATCTCTGATCATCCCCGCAAGACCGGTCAACACCTTGGAAAGACTTTGAAAATCAATATATTCGATAGTGTCGGATGGGGTATGGGCTACTCTTTAACTGAGACGCACAGAGGGTGTATATTATGCGCATAATCATGGGAGGTGTAGCTAACGATGCAGAAGAGTTAAGATAAACATCACAATGGATCAGGACCTTATCGAATATGCGAAGCTTTACGCATCGAAACAGAGAACGACGGTTTCGGAGGTCTTCACACAATTTATTCTGAATCTGAAGCGGGTCCATGAGGATGACCCCATGCAGATTATCCTTGCTGATCCCGGATTCAGAGACAGCCTGCCGGCGACGATGGCGAAGATCCAGTCCGGTGAAACAAAGTGGTTGAGTTACGATGAGGTCTTCAGCTGATTGCCTTTTTCAACGATGACTTTGGCGATTCCCTGAAAAAACATGCAGCCCTTAATAAAGATAGTCCAGAAAAAGGTGGACATGATTCTCACGAATCCCGTCGGGCTCGGTGAACTCTTGAAGGGAAAATTACATGGTTATCAAAGCATCCCGGTCAAGAAAAATTCCCATATCATTTACCTCTATTGCCTGATTTGCCGGCGAAGAGGGGATGACGAGATCGTCCTTTGTCATGATTGTTCAAGCTGTACAGATGAAACAATCAAATTCGTCCAGCTTGGACCCCATGATCATGCCTATGATAAATGAGAACGTAAATCTCCCCTTTTTAGGCCGGATCATCAACTCTGGCCTCACCAATTAACATTTTGATATAAGCAAGTAATTAGCGAAACGGCTCGCTATTAAACTTCCTGAATATTACAGGAACGAATGGGCGTCGTCGGGGAAGGTGCCGCCGCGCACTTCTTCGCAGTATGTCTTTACGGCCTCCCGGATGTGATCGTTGATCTTTGCGTATTTCTTGACGAATTTCGGGGTGAAGCGCTCAAAGAGGCCCAGCATGTCATGAACGACCAACACCTGTCCGTCACAGTCAACGCCGGCGCCGATGCCGATGGTGGGGATTCCCAGGGAGGCGGTGATTTCCTTGGCCAGTCCTTTCGGGACGCATTCGAGGACGATGGAGAAGGCCCCGGCCTCTTCGAGGATTTTGGCATCTTCGATGAGGCGTTGCCCCGCTTTATCGCCCTTGCCCTGGACCTTGTATCCCCCTAACTGGTGGACCGACTGGGGGGTCAGGCCGATATGGGCCATAACGGGAATGCCGGCGGCGGCGATCCGGCGGGTTACTTCGGCGACTTCCCGGCCCCCTTCGAGCTTTACGGCCTGCGCCCCCGCTTCCTGGAGAAAGCGCCCGGCGTTGCGGACTGCCTCCTCGACGGATATCTGATAAGACATGAAAGGCATGTCGCCGATGACCATGGCCTGCTGGGTTCCCCGGGCAACGGCCTTGGTATGGTGGAGCATGTCTTCCATTGTGACGGGGAGGGTGCTGTCATAGCCGAGAACGACCATGCCGAGGGAGTCCCCGACAAGGAAGATATCTACGCCCACGGAATCCATTGCTACCGCCGTCGGGTAGTCATAGGCGGTTAGCATGGTGATCTTCTCCCCTTTTTTCTTCATGTCCCGGATCTTGGCGGTAGTCACCCTGGTGATTTGTACCTGTGTGCTCATGATTTTTCTCCTTTAAGATGTTTTTTGATCATGGTTGCCTTCTCGTCCGTTAAACTCTGTTTTTTCAGTCCCAGTTCCGTCGTGACCAAGCCGAGGGCTTGGTAGGCGTGGAGAAATTCAGGCAGTTTATCCTGAAAAGCAAGGATATGCTTTTCCACCGTCCCGATATCTCCCCGGGCAATGGGTCCCGTCAAAGCCTGGACGGACCCCCGTGTCTCGATGTTTTTCAAGGTCCCCCGGACCAGGGGCCAGAAGGCGCGGATGGCCTCCTCGCGGTTCAGCCCGAGGCTAAGATAGATCTCCTCGACCATGTAGATAAGCGTGGTCAGATAATTTGAGGCGATGCAGGCGGCGGCGTGATATAAGGGCTTGTCGGCGTCGGGGACAAAAAAGGGGACGCCTTCCAGAGCGAGGACAAAATCCACCGCCCACTCGCGGATCTCTGCGTCGGCGGTGATCCCGAAGGTGCTGCCGGGGATGTTTTGGATGGCTCCTTCCACATCGGCGAAGGACTGGATGGGATGGATGCTGGCGATAAAGGCCCCGGCATCCTTGGCGGCGCTTAAAAGTTCGAGGGAACCGGCGCCGCTGAAGTGGACGACCTTCTGCCCGGGCCGGATGGCGCCCGAGGCGGCAATCTCCCGACAGGCGACGGCAATGATATCGTCGGTAGTGGCGATCAAAATGGTGTCGGTGTCGCTTGTTGCCTCGGCGTCAGTTTTACACATCCGCCCTCCCGTGAAGGGATGAGCCTGCACGAGGGCTTCGGGAAACTTGTCGGCGATGGCAACGATGGGATAACCGGCCTTTTTGAGGAGGAATCCCATCGCCGTGCCCACCTTGCCCAAGCCGATAATACCGATGCGGTCCTTTTTCTTTTTATTTGTCATTACCGTATCTTAACCCATCACCACCCTAACCCTCCCCTTGAAGGGGAGGGGAAAATTACTTTTTGCGAGGACGTCATACTTCCGGGGACACGAAACGCTTCCACCTGCGGCGGACCTCCGTTTCATGTCCCCGTCCATTGCCTATTCCGCCTGATCAATCCCCGATAATTGCCAGGGATTGTTTCCCACCGGGCGGACGACGGTCCAGTATTCTTCAAATTTGACGGGATCGGTTTTACTTCCCGAGAGCAGTTCGCCGCTTTCGGAGACGGTGTAATCGAGGAGATTGGCCAGGAAACGAACAGTAATGAAATCCTTGCCCTGCTCCTGCCACGCTTCGGATATATCTACGGTGCGGACGGCAATATTTTCCAGCTTGTTGAACTTTCCTTCCTGCTTCATTTTTTCTGCATCATCCTGCATGATGCGGTACATATCGTCCGTCAGCAGTCTACGGATGGAAGACATGTCGCGATTTGCCCACGCCCCTTGGATCTTGAAGAAGATGTCCATACATAGATCATTAAACTTGTCTTCGGTGAAGTTGGGGTCCATCTGTTTGATGTAGCCGATGCCCCGGCGGCGATCATCTTCAACGGCATCCTGAGGAGCTGCATAGGATGGTTGGGCATAGCCGGGGGACACAGATTTAGGACCGGATGCCTGGTAGTAGGCGGGAGACGCCGTCGCGGCGGCTGCATTCTGTTTACGCCGCTTGATATACCAGTAGATGCCGTACAACAGGCCGCCGAGCAGAATAATCTCGAAAAGACCAATTCCACCGCCGCCACCCATGCCGCCTTGACCACCGAAACCCAGGCTGCTGAAGAGCATCCCACCCAGAAGACCACCGGCCATACCGGCGCCGAGGGTTCGTAGAAAACCTCCCCGTTGAGCCTGTGGCGCTGCCGGCGCCGGACTCGTCAGGTTACGGGAAGGACTGGCCGGTTGACTTGACGACGGACTGGAGGGACTATACGATGATCGCGATCCCCGGCTTCCGAAGGATCGGCTGCCGCCGGCGCGGGCATGGGCGTCGAGTTCCAGGACAAATACCGCCATAAACAGGGCAATAACTAAAATCACCCCACCTTTCATCCACGTACTTCTTTTCATACTTGTTCTCCTTATTAAATTAAATTCTTTTTTAGTCGCGTTGATTTGCTTGTCATTCATGCCTGACTTTTATATACAGTCAAGAACAATTTTATTCTGGTTTGGTAACTTATGATTAAAGTTGAGTTATTGATATTTGACCTCGACGGCACCCTTGCCGCCTCAGGTCAGGATCTCGTCACGGCAGTAAACTATACGCTGAAAGCCCTCGGGCTTGCAACCCTGGACCATAGGCTCATCATCAGCTTTGTCGGCGATGGGGTGGAGGAACTAATCAAGCGATCCCTCGGCGGGGAAAATCAGAAATCAAACGCCCAGGCCATGAAGATCTTCCGGGAGTATTACGGGGATCACCTGCTGGATCAGACAGTTCTCTATCCCGGCGTCAGGGAGTGCCTCGATTATTTCAGCGCCAAGAGGAAAGTCGTTATCACCAACAAGCGCCAGGACTTTGCGGCCAGAATCGTTCAAGGTCTCGCTATTGCCCCGTTCTTTGAAGATATCGTCGGCGGCGACGTCATGCCCTACAAGAAGCCGGACCCACGGCTTGTCGAGCCTTATTTGCAGCGCTTTCGTATTCCTCGTGAACAGACTGTGATTGTCGGGGATGGTCCCAACGATATCCTCCTCGCAAAAAACGCCGGGGTGTGGAGTTGTGCTTGTCTAAACGGTCTGGTGCCCCGGGATAATCTTTTGAAACTCCAGCCGGATTATATCTGTGAAAACTTGGTGGAGATTAAGGAACTTTTTAACTGAGGGGGTATATGTTGTCGTTACAACAACTCAACCCATCCCCGCCCCAACCCTTTCCTTGAAGGGGAGGGGGAAAATTATTTTTTGCAAGAACGTCATGATTGGCAAAGTAAAGAAGGTGATTGAAAAGTATGACATGATCCGGTCCGGCGACCGGGTACTGGTCGCCGTCTCCGGCGGGCCGGATTCTGTCGCCCTGTTGGCGATTCTTCATAGACTGACCCCGGAACTTGGCGTCAGCCTCGTTGCGGCCCACCTAAATCACGTCCTCCGCTCGGAAGCGGATGCGGAGGAACAGTTTGTCCGGGAGCTGTGCTTGTCGATGGGGCTGCCAATGGAATCTGCCCGGGCCGATATTCTCGAACTATGCCGGTCACAGGGGAAATCCGTGGAAGACATGGCAAGAGAGATCCGCTATTCATTCCTTGATCAGGCGGCGGCCCGGGTCCATGCGGACCGCATCGCCCTAGGACATCACCTCAATGATCAGGCGGAGACCGTACTCATGAATCTCCTTCGGGGCAGCGGTCTGGAAGGGCTCAAGGGGATGACTCCGGTACGGGATCGGCGCTACATTCGTCCGCTCCTTCACGCCAGTCACAGTGAGATCAGGGAGTTCTTGGCAAAAGAGGGTCTGTCGTTTACTGTTGACCGCTCCAATGAGGACCCGAAATATTTGCGAAACCGGATCCGCCATCAACTGCTGCCGCTTCTGGAGAGTCAATACAATACCGGTATTGCCGGAACGCTGGCCAGAACGGCGGAAATTGCCGGCCGGGAAAATGATTTCATGCAGGACCAGGTGCACCGGATCCTGGCGGAATGGGAGATTCCTGGCGAAACTCTCAACGTATGTTTGGATATTTCGAAGCTCCGGGCGTTGCATGAGGCCCTGACGCGCCGCATCATCAAGGTTCTTCTGGAGCGTTTTTCCCCGGAGGAGAAGGGAGTGTTTCATGCCCATATTCAGGCGGTTCTCGATCTGGCGTTTTTGGGAAGGCCTTCCGCTCGAATCAATCTTCCCTTTGATGTCGAGGCAAAAAGAGACTACGGATGTCTGATCCTGCGGTGCCGGGAAAGGAGCGGGCCGGGCGTTAATTATTGTTATCCCGTCGCCGTGCCGGGGAAAATTCATATCCCCGCAACGAAGATGATTCTTGAGTTCAGTGTGATCGATGCCGGTCATCCGGAAGCAATTGAATTAATGATTGAAAAAGGAGGGGCGGCGCGAGAATGTGCGGTGGGTAGGCGGCAAGCGGGGCAGGTTTATCTGGATTATGAACGATTGACCTTTCCCCTGAAAATAAGAAGCATCCAGCCCGGCGACCGGATGCGTCCCCTCGGCATGGAGGGGACAAAAAAGGTAAAGGCCATTTTTATCGACCATAAGGTTTCCCGTGACGACAGACATCGTATCCCCCTGTTGGTTGGCGCCGATGGCATCCTGTGGATTGCAGGATTATGTCTGAATGAAGCAGTCCGGATTACCGCCGGGACCAAAAGGGTACTGAAGGTGATATATGGTCATGTCTCAGAGAAATCCATTGAAATCCCGGAAAGGTTATTGTAAGGGGAGGCATCGCCTTTAGGCGAATTTTACCCTGAGGAGAGATCCTATTGAATCCACTACAAAAAAATATTGCCCTCTGGCTGGTGATCAGCCTGGTATTTGTCATGCTGTACCATCTGTTCACTCAGCCGAAAGGACAGCAGGAAAACGTTGTTTATAGTGATTTTGTTGCTTATATTGATAAGGGGCAGGTAAAAGAAGTTACCATCCAAGGCGAGAACGTCACCGGCAAGCTTACCGACAACAAAAGCTTCAAAACCTTCATGCCGAAAGACGCCGACCTGATAGGCACTCTCAAGGAAAAGAATGTGCGGATTTCCGCGAAACCTGTCGAAGATTCTCCTTGGTATATGACCATTCTGATCTCGTGGTTTCCCATGCTGCTGCTTATCGGCGTTTGGATATTTTTCATGCGCCAGATGCAGGGCGGCGGCGGTAAGGCTATGGCCTTCGGGAAGAGTCGGGCCCGCCTCATGACCGATAAGACAAATAAAGTTACCTTTGAAGATGTGGCGGGGATCGACGAAGCCAAAGCGGAACTCCAGGAAGTAATTGATTTTTTAAGGGATCCCAAGAAATTTTCCCGTCTTGGCGGTCGTATTCCCAAGGGGCTATTGCTGGTCGGGGCTCCGGGAACAGGCAAGACCTTGCTGGCTCGTGCGATCGCCGGTGAAGCGGATGTTCCCTTTCTGTCGATCAGCGGTTCCGATTTTGTGGAGATGTTTGTAGGCGTCGGGGCCTCCCGGGTCCGGGATCTCTTTAACCAGGCCAAGAAACATGCCCCCTGTATTATCTTTATTGACGAGATCGATGCGGTCGGGCGGCAACGCGGCGCCGGTCTTGGCGGCGGCCATGACGAGCGGGAACAGACCCTCAATCAGCTCCTCGTGGAGATGGACGGCTTTGAATCCAATGAGGGCGTTATTCTTGTATCGGCTACCAACCGGCCAGATGTTCTCGATCCGGCCCTGCTCAGGCCGGGACGCTTCGATCGTCAGGTTGTGGTGCCCCTTCCGGACGTCAAGGGTAGAGAAAAGATTTTCGATGTCCATGCCCGGAAGGTTCCTCTCGACGGTGATGTGAATTTCCAGGTGATTGCCCGGGGGACGCCGGGTTTTTCCGGGGCGGACATTGAGAACATCATCAACGAAGCCGCCCTTTACGCGGCGCGCATGAATAAGGAAAAGGTGGGCATGGCGGATTTTGAATTTGCCAAGGATAAGATCCTCATGGGGACGGAACGCAAGAGCATGGTGATCAGCGACGAGGAAAAACGCAACACGGCCTATCACGAAGCCGGTCATACCCTGGTTGCGAGACTCATGCCCGGGACGGATCCCATTCACAAGGTGACGATTATTCCCCGGGGGCAGGCTCTCGGCCTGACCCAACAATTGCCCATTGATGAGAAACATACTTATCCGCGGACTTTCCTTCTTAACAACATTGTCATCCTCCTGGGCGGCCGGGCGGCAGAGGAACTCATTTTGAAGGAATATACGACGGGGGCGGGCAATGACATCGAACGGGCCACCGCTCTGGCGCGCAAGATGGTCTGTGAATGGGGAATGAGCGAAACGATGGGGCCATTGAGCTATGGCAAGAAGGAAGAGGCCATTTTTCTGGGCCGGGAATTTGCCACCCACAAGGATTACAGCGAAGAGACGGCCCAGAAGATCGACAGCGAGGTTTCCCGGATTGTATCGGAGGGATATGTGAAGGCGAAGGGGCTGTTGACCGAACATATCGAGATCCTCAATCATCTCGCCGAGGAACTGCTGGAAAAGGAGGTCCTGAATACGGCCGAGATTGATGAAATTATCGGCCTGACGACCGCAACTCAGGCCAAACCGGAAGTATCCGAGCCTGTGGAAATCGAAGAAGTCGTCGTCTTGACAACAACGGAAGTCAAGCCGAAAGATGCCACGGCCTGATCGGGACGCGGGATATGTGGTTCTTAAGAGATCTGCAGATCAATTCACCATCCGCGGCCCTTGCCGTCCTGGATCAAATCAAGGTTGACGCCTGCGGGATCGAGGCGATGCTGCCCAAGATGCGGCACCTCAATATTCTAGTGGCGGGGGTGTCATGCCGGGCAGCCAATATCATCAAACAGGAAATGCTGGCCGTAGGAGGAGACGCCGCCGTTGCCAGGGGGACCGTGGCCTGTAGTATTCCCGCTACGGATGTTATCCTCATGGGGACGTCAAAGCAACTGCGACGATTTACCGAAAAGATAACCCGTCAGCCTTTCGGCTTATCCCTGCTGGCGGCAGCGGTGGTGAGGTTCCTTGAAAACATCGATAAGCAATCCCATATCCTGAAAACCGCTCGGCGGGACATAACGCTGGGAGACAGGACCCTCATCATGGGCATTGTCAATGTGACCCCGGATTCCTTTTCCGATGGGGGTCGCTATCTGACCACGGATCAGGCAGTTGCCCATGCCCTGCGACTTATTGATGAAGGCGCCGATATCCTTGATTTCGGTGGAGAATCATCGCGGCCCGGCGCCTTGCCGGTGTCTCCTGAAGAAGAATCGGCCCGGGTCGTACCGGTGATTGAAGCTGTTGCCAGGCAGGTTGATGCGCCCCTTTCCATAGATACGACCAAGGCCGCTGTTGCCCGAGCGGCTATCGAAGCAGGTGCGGAAATCGTCAATGACATCAGTTCCATGAGCTTTGACGGGCAAATGCCCGCGGTGGTATCCGGAAGCGGCGCCGCCGTCATCCTCATGCATATGCGCGGGACTCCCGTTGATATGCAGGCTGGGGATCTGACCTATGCATCCCTTTGGGGCGAGATCATCCGTTATCTTGAAGGGAGGATTGCCGCCGCTCAAAAGGACGGCATCGAGGGGTGGCGGATTGTTGTTGATCCCGGGTTGGGATTTGGCAAGTCCGCCGAAGACAACTTTAAGATTCTGCGGGATTTGCATGAATGCCGGGTCTTGGGAGTTCCCGTGCTCGTTGGCCCGTCGCGCAAATCATTCATCGGTCGCATCACCGGCGGCGCGCCGGAAGATCGTACCGAGGGAACGGCAGCGGCAGTAACGGCGGCGATTCTGAAGGGAGCCCATTTTGTCCGGGTCCATGATGTGGGAACCATGAAAAAGGTGGCGGCGGTTGCAGACGCCATCAAAGGAAGGGACCAATGATTTCCGGCATGGGCGTTGACCTGGTGGAGATTGATCGTATTGACAAAATAATTGTGCGCTGGGGCGACAGGTTTGTCAAAAAGGTATTTGCCGATGAGGAAATCAGCTATTGCCGGAAGCATGCCCTTCCGGCCATGCATTTTGCCGCCAGGTTCGCTGCTAAGGAGGCCTGTTTGAAGGCGCTCGGAATCGGTCTGGGTATGGGCGTAGGCTTGAAAGAAATCTGGGTGTTCCGGAGCGACAAAGGAGTCCCTTCCCTGATCTTTATGGATAAAGCCCGCATGTTCATGGAAAAACAGGCAATTAAAGACGCCCATCTCAGTCTGACGCATACACGGCGTCATGCCATGGCCATGGTCGTTCTGGAAAAATAATCGGTTGCTTATGCAGATAAAGGTTCAGTCCTTAAGCAGTGAAGATACCTTCCGGATTGGGGCGTTAATCGGGGTCGGGGCGGATAAGGGCGACATCATTGCCCTTAGCGGCGATCTTGGGACGGGGAAAACATGCCTGACCCAGGGCATTGCCGCCGGTTTGGAAGTGGACGCGGTGTATCCGATCACGAGTCCGACGTTTACACTGATCAATGAATATCCCGGACGGTTTGTTCTATACCATTTCGACATCTACCGCCTGGAGGGATCGAAAGATCTCGAAGACATGGGTTATGAGGACTATTTTTACGGGGATGGCGTGGTGGTCATCGAATGGGCGGAAAGAATCAGCGACATCCTGCCGGAAAGCGTTTTATTCATAAACCTTACATATCTGAGTGAACATAAACGCGAATTGATCGTGACGGGAAATGAGGGGAAAATTAATATCATCAAAAACCTTTTGATAAAGGGAGGATTCTGACAAATGGGTCTTGTGGTACAGAAATATGGTGGAACGTCCGTGGCAGATCTGGAGCGGATCGGGAATGTCGCCCGACGGGTCATCAAAGAAAAAGGGGCAGGCAATGACGTGGTCGTTGTCCTTTCGGCCATGGCCGGCGAGACGGACCGTCTCATCAATCTGGCGCAGCAGGCGGCGGAGAACCCCGATCCCAGGGAATACGACGCCCTGATTGCCACGGGGGAACAGGTGAGCGTGACCCTCCTGGCCATGGTGCTCAATCGCCTGGGTTATCGAGCCCGTTCTTTTCTTGGTTATCAGGTAAAAATCAATACGGACCAGGCTTTTAAGAAGGCGCGCATTGTCAAGATCGACACGAGAAAGATCCGTGAAGAGCTGAAAAAGGGCGCCATTATTGTTGTGGCGGGGTTTCAGGGCGTCGATGAGGAAAACAATATTACGACCCTGGGCCGGGGTGGCTCCGATACCAGCGCCGTTGCTTTGGCGGCGGCCCTGAAAGCGGACGTCTGCGAAATCTATACGGATGTGGATGGGGTCTATACGACGGACCCGAATATATATGACAAGGCACGACGGCTTGATAGAATATCGTATGATGAAATGCTGGAGATGGCAAGGGCGGGGGCCAAGGTGCTGCAGCCCCGGTCCGTGGAAATGGCGAAGAAATTCGAGGTCCCCGTTTATGTCAAATCTTCTTTTTCAGACGCAGGCGGGACTCTGGTGACAAAGGAGGATAAGGATATGGAAAGAGAAGTGGTGTCCGGCGTAACTTATGACCGGGATCAGGCAAAAATTACCGTCGTCAAGGTGCCGGACAGGCCGGGGATCGCCGCGCGCCTGTTTACGCCCCTTGCGGAACATAACATCATGGTGGATATGATTATTCAGAATGCCAGCGTCGACAGCTTGACGGATCTGACCTTCACCGTTTCCCGAAAGGATGTGAAACAGGCCTCGGTCCTCGTTCAGGAAGCGGCAAAAGATATAGGCGCCGCCAGGGTAGAGATCGATGACAGTGTGGCCAAGATTTCTATCATCGGTGTGGGGATGATCAGCCACTCCGGAGTTGCTGCCAAGATGTTCACGACCCTAGCCAAGGAAGGCATCAATATCGAGATGATCAGCACCTCGGAAATAAAGATTTCCTGCGTCGTGAAGGCAAAATACACGGAGTTGGCGGTGATGGTCCTTCATGACGCCTTTGAACTGGAAAAGCAGAAATCCTGATCGATGACCCTGAAAGAAAGGCAGATCAATGGCTTGATGGTTTTCCTTGCTGTTGCCGTGGTAATGTATGCGGCGGGATCTGCCTGGTTTTGGAATTGCCCTCCAGATGTGAACCTGCCTTGGGGAAACATCCGGAGCGGCCCCGTCGTCATAGAAATAACGGGGGAAACCGATCCCTCCGGTGTCTATTATCTTCCTGAAAAGACAACCTTCCTACAGTTTCTGAACATGGCCGGGGTCGAATATTCAAACCCGGTCGGTCCCGATCTTTTCCAACCGCTGAAAACCGGTTCAACCCTGCGGATTAATGGCAACGGCCAAGTTACGCAGGAAAAGATGAAGACGGCAACACGTCTGGCCTTAAATCTGCCGATCGATATCAATCGGGCCGCCTTTGCGGACTTACTTCTGATTCCTGGCATTGGTGAAAGCACAGCCCGACAGATTCTTGATTTTCGCCGGTCGTCGGGCGGCAGAATAAATAATTTGGGAAGCCTGATGAACATCAGGGGGATCAAGGAAAAGAGATTTGAACAATTGAAGGGGTATTTCTATACTGAATAAGAAAAATTACTGCTGGCGATACTGGTGATACTGGCTGAGGACTCTCTGGACATAGTTTTGAGTCTCCCGGTAAGGAGGTATCCCGTGATGCTTGATGACGGCGTTCTCGCCGGCGTTGTATGCCGCCAGGGCCAGGGAGAGATCATTTCTGAATAATTCCATCAAATATCGCAGATATTTGACGCCCCCTTCGATATTGTTATCCGGTTGGAAGGAATCCGGAACCTGGAGAGCGTAGGCAGTTGAAGGCATGAGCTGCATCAGGCCCCGAGCCCCTTTCGGCGACACGGCCCGATGGTTGAAGTTGGATTCGGTCTTGATAACGGCCTTTACCAGGGCGGGGTCAACATTATACTTCTCCGCGGTTCGATTTATAATCTGATCGTATTTTGCCACATCGTTTGCCTTGATATTGAACAATATCCTTTTTTCCCGATAAACCAGCACATAATCGACTTGGGGATTTGTGGGAACATTGGTGAGATGAATAGTCCCTTTTTTGTCGACATATTTATAGATATCGGCATGGGAAGAAAGGGGGTTCATAAACAACAGCAGCGCGAGCAGGCTGATGATCCCGGTAAAGTTATTTCGGAAAAATTCTTTTACTGATAACATGTGTGCCATAATATGGGACTATAGTGCAGGATTGCAAGTCTTTTTTAGTATGAAAATGCATCAAGCGGCTTTCTTTAACACATTTTCATCGTTCGCGGGTGTTGGACGAACATGACAATTCATTTGTAACCGCACCTTACTCGCCCTCCTCCCTTCAAGGGGAGGGGGGATGGGTTGATGTCTTGCTTTTCATTCCCCTTTGTAACGGCTGCCCGTCATGTGTGTTTCATTAGGAGGGGTCTTGATTAAACTTGACAGGCATTGCGGACGATGGTAAAAGGCCACCTTATCTTAGCAACATGTCGGGGCGTAGCGCAGCTTGGTAGCGTATCTGAATGGGGTTCAGAGGGTCGGAGGTTCAAATCCTCTCGCCCCGACCATGTAAATCAAGGGGTTAGCGAGTTATCGCTAACCCCTTTTTGTTTGCCCGGTGATTTTCTCCCCACTCTTTCCCCCTTTGCTTTTTTGGGTGTCTCTTTTCTGCTCGATGATCATTAAAGGGTATGGAAATATAATGTAATGGATTCAAAAGTTTGTTGATGTTTATTCAAGCGAAAAGATTACTGGCCCCTTTGCGCATGGTTTCCTGAAGCTGCAGTCGCTGACTTTCGAATAGGTAGTTATCTGTGGTTGCTGGAAACTTGATCATTTCATCAAAACGGAGGGTGACTTTGGAGAAGGGTTTGGGTAGCATGAAACGGTCCCAACTATTGAAATACCAGGCTTTGTCGGCCTGGATGTAAAAAGGGACAATGACGGCGTCTGCGGCATGGGATAGCCGGATAACGCCGGCTTTAAGCTCACCAGCCGGCCCGCGGGGTCCGTCAACGATGTGGGCGGCAAGCCTGTTCTCTTTCAATTTGTCAATCAATTTAAGCATGGCCTCAAGGCCGCCTTGGGAAGAGGAACCCCGTATCGGATCCCATCCGGATCTTCTGGCGACCTCGGCGATGATATGGCCATCCTTGCTCTTGGAGATCATGAGCCCCGGTTTGTAGTCGCGATAAGACTGAAAATGACGTATGGCCCCGAAGAAATGCTGATGCCAGGTGCACATGAGGACCGTTCCACCCTTATCGTAATATTCTTTCCATGCTGCTTCATTTTCAACCTGGAACCGGAACGTCCAAGAGTAAGCACGGATAAACAGATAAAGGAAAGCCAGAAATGGCGCCGATGTAATGAAAGAATTTAATATATTTGACATATTCGGTGACTTGCAACTCTCTTTTTATTGTTTTTATAGCTTATGTATAGTCCAAATCAGAAGAAGAGTCGATTTTTTTTTGGCCGGTTATTTGTTATTGACAATCGACATGGATGTGCATAATTTCCCATCTAACGGCAGTGAAACTAACATGACGGGCCGCCGTTACAAAGGGGAATGAAAACAAGACATCAGCACATCCCCACCCTAACCATCCCTTTGAAGGTGAGAGGGGGTGATGTGTTTTCAGGCGAAATGAAGGGAGAGACAACGATGATCGGGAAAAAATTATTGGAAGCAATGAACGAGCAGATCAAGCATGAGTTGGAGTCGTATTACCTCTATCTATCCATGATTGCCTATTTTCACTCTCAAAACCTGGATGGCATGGCCCACTGGATGCGTTGTCAGGCCCATGAGGAGATGATTCATGCCATGAAGTTCTTCGACCATATCATCGATCGCGGCCATGAGGTTAAGCTTCTGGATCTGAAGCAGCTCAAAACGTCCTGGAACAGCCCTCTGGAGGCATGGAAGGATGCATATGCCCATGAGCAGTTCATTACCTCAAAGATCCATGATCTGGTTAAGATTGCCCGGAAAGAAAATGACTTTGCCTCGGATAGTATGTTGAACTGGTTTACCAAGGAGCAGATCGAAGAAGAGGCGAACGCCGACAAGAATGTCCGACAGATGGAACGCGTAGAAAACAGTAGAGAAGGGATCTTCATGCTGGATCGGGAATTGGGGACCCGGATATTTCCGGCCGGATCGCCGTTCGATCCCACTGCTTACAACCTTGCTACATAGGAGCAAAGCTTTTGATATTTAAATCGTTTTCTGTGCCAAAGAAAAGCGAACCTGCCTGGAAATGCCGGGTAGTCAGTCCTGATGCCATTCTGGAGAAAATCGAGCCGGGGATGAGTATCTTCCTGGGAACAGGCATGGCTGAGCCCCGGACCCTTGTGAAACATCTCATGGTATCGGCGCAGCCAAACCTTCAGGACCTGGAAGTGATCCAATTGGTTAGTCTCGGGGACGCCGTCGCCATCGATGAGCGATTTTCGAAAAAATACCGCCTAAAAACTTTCTTCTCCGGATGGGTAGCCAGTGAGGCCATACAGGAAGGGCGGGTTGACCTGATTCCCAGCCGCTTTTCCCGGATACCCTGGCTTTTCCGGACCGGCGCCATAAGTATCGACATGGCCTTCATCCAGATCACCCCTCCCGATGAAACAGGGTATTGCAGTCTCGGTCTGGGCATGGCCGTGGAACGTCAGGCAATGGAAAGCGCGAAGGTTGTTGTTGGAGAGATCAACGATGTCGTACCACGTACCTTGGGTGATACACTGGTACATATAGATGATTTTGACCATCTGATCGAAGCGACGGAACCGATTTTCTATGTGCCCCGGTGGCCGTTGGATGAAGTTTACCTGAAGATTGCCGGGCATGTTGCCTCGATTGTGGAGGATGGGAGTTGCATATCCTTTGCCATCGGTCCCCTTTATGAGGCGCTGGGGAATCAACTAGTGAACAAGAAGCATCTGGGAATCCAATCCCCATTTTTCACGGATGCCCTGATGGATCTCGTGAAAAGCGGCGCCGTGACCAATCGCAGAAAAGGGGTATTCCGTGGGAAATCGGTGGCTTCCTATATCATGGGAACAAGGGAACTGGTGAACTGGCTCGACAGAAACCCCTTGGTAGAATTTCAGCCTATCGATGTGGTCATGAATCCCAAAGTTATCGGGCGCAATGACCGGGTCATGGCGATCCTGCCAGCACGGAAGGTAGATCTGACGGGGAATGTGGCCCTCCATATGGGCAAAGGCAATGTTACCTCCGGTCCCGGGGCCGTCCAGGAACTCTTTATGGGTGCCGCCCTGTCTAGGGATGGCCGGACGGTATTTGCCCTCCCCAGTCGTAATCGACAAGGGAAAGCAAACATCGTCATGTCCGTGGAAAGCATGCCCTATCAGTTTTCCAATCGGGAGTCCCTCGATATTGTGGTAACAGAATATGGCGTGGCCTATCTCATGGGCAGAACCCTGCGGCAGCGCGCCCAGGCCCTGATCGATATCGCCCATCCCGACGATCGGGCGGAACTGGTTCAGCAGGCCAAGGATGCCAAGATGATCTATGCCGACCAGATTTATTTTGCCGACTCGGGCCATCTCTATCCAGAAAAGGTGTCCTGCACCCATACTTTCAAGGATGGTTTGTCGGTGCGGTTCCGGGCGATCAAACCTTCCGATGAAGACGAGATGCGGCGTCTTTTTTACCGGTTTTCCGATCAGGCTGTTTATTACCGTTATTTCAGTCCGATCAAGGCGATGCCTCATAAAAAGATGCAGGAATACGTCAATGTGGACTACCGGCGGATCATGTCTGTCGTCGGTGTTATCGAGGAGACCGGTACGGAGAGAATCATTGCAGAAGCCCGCTATGTCCGCTCCCATGATCGTCCTTATGCGGATACTGCCTTCATTGTGGATGAAGCTTATCAGGGAAAGGGGATGGCGTCCTTTCTCTTTGAACTGTTGGTTAAAATTGCCAGGGAGGAAGGCGTAGAGGGATTTACAGCCGATGTCCTCGCGGTAAACAAGGCTATGTTGCGAGTGTATGAGAAGTCGGGATTTCCAATTAAGGCGGTTCTTTCTGCCGGGGCATATGAGTTGACAGTACCATTCCAGGATAAGGCTCAAGATCTGGAGAAAGAAGAGGCAGACTGAAAAAGCTTGCAAAAGGATTAGGTATGCGATAAAGCCTCGCATCCTTTTGGATATTGTTGACAATCTTTTTGTCTGCGCATATATGAACAGATATTTCTTGGCGAGAGTGGCGGAACTGGAAGACGCACTGGACTTAGGATCCAGCCCGCGCGAGCGGATAGGGGTTCAAGTCCCCTCTCTCGCACCAAATGACCTTTCCGCGTCCAAAATATTAAGAGGTGAAGGAGAACAGAACCGGTGAACGAGACGAGTCAGACAGTAAAGATTGAGGAAATAAGCCCTGTCAAGAAGAAGCTATCGTTTGAAATTCCTTGGGAAGAAACAAAAATTGTTCTGGATGATGTTTATAGGAAGATCAGTAAAACGGCCAAGGTGAGAGGCTTCCGCCCGGGAAAAATTCCCCGTCCCGTCCTGGAGAAATTCTATAAGGACCATGCCGAAGAAGAAGCAATGACTCAACTGTTTAATCAACATTTCTGGGATGCCTTGAAGGAGCATGCCATTGATCCTGTCTCCCGGCCGGAAATAGATCAGCAGGGCATCGAGCCGGGAAAGGCGTTTGCCTTCAGTGCCACCGTGGAAATTGAACCGGTCTTCGATCCGGAAGGGTATGTCGGTCTAGAAATTGACCGTGAAGAAGTCGAAGTGACGGATGCCGATATGGAGGCTAAATTAAAGGAGTTACAGGAGATGTACAGCACCATGGAGGATATCTCCGATGATTCCGGGGTTGATTCGGGAAAGTATGTCGTCATCGATTTTCAGGGCACCGTAGCAGGTCAGTCTCTGAAGGAACTCAAGGCCGATGATTATCTCCTGGAGGTTGGATCCCAGACTTTTATCACTGGATTCGAGGACCAGCTTCTGGGCATGAAAAAGGGAGAAACCAGGGCGGTTGCCATTAAATTTCCCGATGACTATCATCATAAAGATGTCGCTGGCAAGGACGCGACCTTTACTGTGACCATAAAGAATATCAAAGAGAAACAAATACCTGAGATCAACGAGGAATTTGTTAAAAATTTTGAGCAGTATAACACCCTGGAGGAACTGCGGGATGATCTCCGTAAGAACATTGAATCAGAGAAGCAGGAACAGGTCGATGGAAACATGAAGATGGCGATAATCGAGAAGCTTATCGAAAAGAACCCTATCGTGGTCCCGGAAACCCTCGTTGAGAGGCAGATCCTCTCGATGATGGCGGATACCAGGTGGCGGATGTCCATGCAGGGAATTGATGCGGACAAAGCGGCAAAAATTCTTCCCCAGTATCATGATCTGTACAAGAGTGATGCAACCCGGATCGTCAAGACGTTGTTGCTGGTAAGAAGGATTGGGAAGAAAGAGAATATCTCCATCAGCGATGAAGACCTGAATGAACATATCAGAGAGCTTGCCGAGAAGCGTAACCAGAGCTACGAGTCCTTCCTTGCATCGCTCGCCAAGGACGACATGATGGAAAATATTAGGGCTGAACTGGCCAACAAGAAGGTTATGGCTTTTATCGGTGAGAAGGCCATTATAGGTATGTTTAAGAAAGAATCCGTAGCGACACAGGAGGTAAGTTAAATGCCCCTGATTCCAATGGTAGTTGAGCAGGATGGACGGGGCGAGCGGGCCTTTGACATTTACTCGCGGCTTCTGAAAGATCGCATCATATTCCTGGGAACGGCTATTGATGATAATGTCGCCAATCTTATCATCGCCCAGATGCTCTACCTCGAGTCGGAAGACCCGGATAAGGAGATCTTTCTCTATCTCAATAGTCCCGGTGGTCATGTCAGTTCCGGATTGGCAATTTATGATACCATGCAGTACATAAGACCGGTGGTCAGCACCTTCTGTATGGGACAGGCTGCCAGCATGGGAGCCCTGTTACTGGCGGCGGGGGCCAAAGGAAAGCGCTTCGCCTTGCCCCATGCGCGGATACTGATTCATCAGCCCCTCGGAGGGTTCCAGGGACAGGCCACGGACATCGCTATCCAGGCCCGGGAAATCCTGAGATTGAAGGATGAACTGAACCAGATATTGGCAACAATGACAAATCAGCCGCTGGAAAAGATTCAGGCGGATACGGAGCGGGACTATTTCATGGATGGTCAGCAGGCGAAAGATTATGGAATTATCGATGTTATCATCGATAAGCGGCAATGATACGTTGATCAAGAGGTTATAAATAAATGGTCAGAAAAGGAAGAGAAGCGCAGGGAGGGGGACAGGGGCTCCTGTATTGTTCCTTCTGCGGCAAGAACCAGAACGAAGTACGAAAACTCGTTGCCGGTCCCACGGCCTATATCTGCGACGAATGTATCGAACTCTGCCGGTCCATTGTCCATGAGGACAACGATACGGCGGCGACGGTGGAAAAGACCAAGGGAACTCCCAAACCTAAAGAGATCAAGAAATTCCTGGACTCCTACGTGATTGGTCAGGAGAGGACCAAAAAAATCCTGTCCGTAGCGGTTTACAATCATTACAAACGCCTGTTCCGTCCCACGGATATGGACGGAGTGGAGATTCAGAAGAGCAATGTCCTCCTCATCGGTCCCACCGGTTCGGGGAAGACGCTGTTAGCTAAAACATTAGCGAAAATGCTCAAAGTCCCTTTTACCATTGCCGATGCAACGACCCTTACGGAGGCAGGTTATGTGGGAGAGGATGTGGAAAACATCATCCTGGCGCTTCTCCAGAACGCCGATTATGATGTGGAACGGGCGTCGAAGGGGATTGTTTACATCGATGAGATTGATAAAATCGCCAAGAAGTCAGGTAATCCATCGATTACCAGGGACGTATCCGGCGAGGGAGTGCAACAGGCTCTCCTAAAAATCATCGAGGGCACCTTGGCGAACATTCCGCCCAAGGGGGGGAGAAAGCATCCCCAGCAGGAATTCATCCAGGTTGACACAACGAATATCCTTTTTATCTGCGGCGGCGCCTTCAATGTCCTCGAGGATATTATCGCCAAAAGAGTCGGCTTCAGTAATATAGGCTTCGGGGCGGAAATACGAAGTAAGCAGGAGAAGAAGGTCGGAGAATTACTGACGGAAGTGCAACCGGAAGATTTGTTGAAATTCGGCCTGATACCGGAATTTATCGGTCGGCTTCCCGTGATCGCCACTCTTAATGAACTTGATGAAAACGATATGGTACGTATCCTCAGGGAGCCCCGGGACTCAATCATCAAGCAGTACAAAAAGTTATTCGATCTTGAGAATGTCAAGCTTAAATTTACGGATGGCGCCTTGAGGGCGGTCGCGAAGCTTGCTACGGAAAGAAAAACAGGAGCGAGAGGTCTCCGTTCGATCCTGGAAAATACCATGCTGGAGATCATGTATGAACTCCCCTCCCGCCGTGACATGCGCGAATGTGTCATCAGCGAGGAAGTGGTTATGAACAGGGAAAACCCTATTCTGATATTTGAATCGGCATCGGAAACTGCCTAATATCTATATCAATTCAAGGAAAAGATAAGTATATATGTTTGATTTTACTAAAGATGATAAAAAAGACGAAATCCCGTCTATGCCCTTGCTGCCCTTGCGGGATGTGGTCGTATTTCCTCACATGATCGTTCCCCTGTTTGTGGGGAGGGATAAATCGATTGCCGCCCTTGAGTCGGCCATGAAATATGAAAAGAGCATCTTCATGGTGGCCCAGAAAAGCGCCCAGAAGGATGAACCGTCAGAAAACGATATATATAAAATTGGAACCGTTGGCATCATCATCCAGCTTCTCCGGCTTCCCGACGGGACAGTAAAGGTTCTCGTAGAGGGAAAGAAGAGAGGAATCATCAGGGAATACCTCTCTATGGAAGATTTTTTCACCGTTAAGGTCGAGGAGATCGAGGAGGAGGGAGAAGGGGATCGAGTTAAAGCCGAGGCGCTGATCAGAAGTCTCAATGAGGCCTTTGAATCCTACGTCAAGTTGAGCAAGAAGGTTCATGTGGAAATGGTCAATACGATTTCCTCAATTGAAAGCCCGTCCAAGCTGGCCGATGTCATCGTATCTCATGTGAGCGTTAAACTTGAAGACAAGCAACGGATTCTCGAGATAATCAGTGTCCCGGAGCGACTGGAAGCCGTATATGAAATGCTTCTGGGAGAGATTGAAATTCTCCAGGTGGAGGAGAAAATCAAGCGCCGCGTCAAGAAGCAGATGGAAAAGACGCAGAAGGATTACTATCTCAACGAACAGATGCGGGCTATCCAGAAGGAGATGGGGGAAAAAGACGATTTAAAAAGTGAAATCGCTGAGCTGGAAAAGAGACTAAAGCAGAAAAAGCTGCCTGAAGAGGCCCAGAAAAAGGTTAAAGGGGAGATCAAGAAGATGCAGATGATGGCCCCCATGTCGGCGGAGGCCACGGTAGTTAGAAACTATATTGACTGGCTCCTTGATCTACCCTGGTACGAAAAGACGGAGAACAAGCATACCCTCAAGGAATCCGAGGCGATACTCGAGGAGGATCATTTTGGCCTTAAGCAGGTGAAGGAAAGGATCATTGAATATCTCGCTGTTCAAAGTCTGATCAAGAAAAATAAAGGGTCGATTCTCTGTCTTGTTGGACCGCCGGGGGTGGGAAAAACCTCCGTTGCCAAATCTGTTGCTCGGGCCACAAACAGGAAATTCGTTCGTTTCTCTCTGGGCGGCGTTCGGGACGAGGCGGAGATACGGGGGCACAGAAGAACCTATATCGGCGCGTTACCTGGGAAAATTGTCCAGTTGATGAAAAAGGCCGGATCGAATAACCCCGTCTTTTGTCTTGATGAGGTGGACAAACTGAGTTCTGACTTTCGGGGCGATCCCTCCTCGGCTCTCCTGGAGGTTCTCGATCCCGAACAGAATAATGCCTTTAATGACAATTATTTAGAAGTCGATTACGATTTATCGGACGTTATGTTCATTACAACGGCCAATATACTGCAGACTATTCCGGCACCCCTGCAGGACCGGATGGAAGTTATCCGCATTGCCGGTTATACGGAACCGGAAAAGCTCAATATCGCCAAGAAGTTTCTCGTTGCGAAGGAGATGGAAGCCAACGGTCTTACGGAAAAGAATGTTGCCTTTACCGATGGAGCAATCCTAACCATTATCAGGCAGTATACCCGGGAAGCAGGGGTGCGTAATATGGAACGGGAAATTGCCTCAATCTGCAGGAAAATAGCCCGCAAGATCGTTTCGGAAGGGATTCAGGACCAGATCAGGGTAAGCTCAAAGGCGGTGCCCAAATATCTGGGGGTGCCAAAGTTCCGTCACGGTGAAACAGAGGGTAAAGATCAGATCGGTTTATCAACGGGGCTGGCCTGGACGGAAGTCGGCGGCGAACTCCTGGTGATTGAAGCGACTATCATGAAGGGGACGGGAAAGATGGTCATGACCGGAAAGCTTGGCGACGTTATGCAGGAATCCGTACAGGCGGCCATGACCTATGTTCGTTCCCGGGCTGATGAGTTCGGTCTGCCGGAGCATTATTATAAGGAGACGGATGTTCATGTCCATGTGCCGGAAGGGGCCATACCCAAGGATGGACCATCGGCAGGGATAGCCATGGTGACCGCCATTGCTTCTGCATACATGAAGAAGAAGGTGCGGGGTGATTTGGCCATGACCGGGGAAATAACCCTCCGGGGAAGGATATTGCCGATCGGCGGGTTAAAGGAAAAACTGCTCGCGGCTCACCGGGGGAACATCAAAACAGTAATTATTCCCAAGGACAACGAAAAAGATCTTGCCGAGGTCCCGGCAAATGTCATCAAGGCCCTGAAGATTATTCCTGCGGAACACATGGATGAGGTTCTGGCGGTGGCATTTGTCCCGGAAGACAAGATCGGGAAAGAAATAGCAGCTGCGGAAATACAGAAAGAAGAACCATCATCTCGACCTCCCATGAGTACGGGCTGGGTGCCCATGAATGCTTGAAGGCGAGTTCTTTTTCCTTGACAAGCATGCTCATTGCTGATAGTTTGCGCACCTTGCTTATGGTGACGTAAGGGCGGGTAGCTCAGCTGGGAGAGCGCCACGCTTACACCGTGGATGTCACAGGTTCGAGTCCTGTTCCGCCTACCATAGAAAACGGAAGAAACCGTCGGCTGCGGCTGTTAAAAGCCATGCTCGGCAGCAAGGAACGGGTTTCCAGTGGTGTGAAAAGTCGCTTTGGGAAGAAAAAACGGGGTCGTAGTTAAGTTGGTTATAACGCCGGCCTGTCACGCCGGAGGGCGAGGGTTCGAGTCCCTTCGGCCCCGCCAAATATTCCAGGGGTTGGCCGATATGGTTAACCCCTTTTTTATTGCTTGCTAAGGATTATGAAGTACGAAGGAATAATTATCAGGCCGCCCAGTGAGGCCTACAGCCTGCTTTTGCAGGTCACCGTCGGATGTTCCCATAATCGGTGCACCTTCTGTCCGACGTATAAAAAAATAAAATTCCGGATCAAAACCACCGAGGAAATCACCGAAGATATTATCGAAGCCGGCCGGTTTCGGCGGGTGGGAAAGGTATTTCTTTGTGACGGCGACGCGTTGATTATCCCCCAGAAGCGGCTGGTGGAGATCATGCAGCTCATCGGCAGGCATGTCCGGGGTGTGAAGAGGATCGGACTTTATGGAAACGCCAAGAGCATCCTGCGGAAGACACCGGAAGAACTTCGGGAATTATGCGATCTTGGCCTGGGCATCGTTTACCTGGGCGTTGAAAGCGGCAATGCCGAAGTGCTCCGGGACATCCGGAAAGGGGTAACTTATGAGCAACTGGTTGAGGCGGGGCGCCGGGTGAAGGAAGCAGGTATTGCCTTGTCCGCAACGGTCATCCTGGGGCTGGGAGGCACCGGAAAGAGCGGCGCCCATGCCGTGGATACGGCCCGGATTCTGACAGATATCGATCCGGATTATACGGGGGCTCTCACATTGATGCTTGTCCCCGGGACAACCCTTTATGAAAATCATGCCGCAGGCCGTTTTATTCTTCCCGATACATTCGGTTTCCTGAACGAACTAGGGATTATGATCGACCAGTCCCGATTTACAAATTGTTACTTCACTTCGAATCATGCCTCGAACTATCTTCCTGTCCGCGCCAGATTACCGGAAGAGAAGGGAAAGACATTAGCCTTGATTCAAAAGGTGATTGCTTTAGGCAATCAGGAAATATTAAGACCCGAGTACGCGCGGGGATTATAGTTAGTGCCTAAGGAGTGGGTGAAGTGGGAAAAAGTCTGTTATCCCTGATGAAAAAATTGTTCAAAGAACGCGACGCCTCGCGTCTGGAGGACGAAATTCAGGCCATCATCGATGCCGGTGAAGAGGAAGGCCTGATCGATCCCCAGTCAGGGGAAATGATTCAGAGCATCCTTGAGTTCAGGGATACCGTCGCCCGTGAGGTTATGATTCCCAGAACGGAAATTGTGGCGATAAGTGCCGGGGCAAAGATCGAGGAAATCATGGAGCTCATTTGCCGGCACGGCCATACCCGCATGCCTGTTTATCGAGAAAACATTGACCATATCATCGGCGTGGTCAATGTAAAGGATCTGCTCAATTTCTGGTCCAAACCGGTTACGGAAAAAGATTTTCTGTCCATATTGCGCAAGCCCTATTACATCCCGGAAACAAAAAATATCAGCCAACTCCTCCATGAACTCAAGCAGAAAAAGTATCATATGGCCATTGTCATTGATGAATATGGAGGGACATCCGGCCTGGTGACCCTGGAGGATCTGATCGAGGAAATTGTCGGAGAGATTCATGATGAGCACGACACCGAGGATTTGGGGATTGTTGATCAGCCGGACGGTTATACCCTGGTGGACGGAAGGGTGGAAATCGAACAGCTTGAGGAGCACTTCGGCGTCATTTTTGGTGAGGGGAAATATGAAACGCTGGGGGGGCTCATCCTAAATTCGATCAAAAGGATACCGGCCACGGGCGAAACAGTAACTGTGGACGATTTCGAAATGGTCATCGCTGCCGCGGACGAACGGACGATAAAAAAAGTACGGATGCGCAGAAAACCGGAAACATCCGAAAGGGATCAGCTTGAAACGGAAGAGTAGGATCAATTCCAGGCTGCTTGACATAAATGATGTCATACTGGCCCTGGGATCGGGATGGCTGCTGATCCTGTCCTTTCCGAAGTTCGGGACGGGGCTCCTTGCCTGGGTGAGTCTTGTGCCTCTCTTTTATGCCCTGAGGGGTGAAAAGACGTTCACCCAAGGCTTGGTACTGGGTCTCGTTACCGGCATGACCGCTCAAGTGGGGATTATGTACTGGATCACCCACGTGGTCGTCAATTACGGTTATCTGCCCTATCCCGTCGGAATTGCTGCAATGCTCCTATTATCGACCTATCTAAGTCTCTATACGGGGTTTTTTGCTGCTGCCGTTGTCTATTTCCGAAAGAAAGGGGTTCCCTTGTGGGTAGCGGCGCCGTTACTCTGGACCTGTCTGGAATATGCGAAATCTCATCTTTTGACCGGTTTCCCTTGGGAAAACCTTGGATATTCCCAGTATCTCCTGTTACCACTTATTCAGATCGCCGATATTACCGGCGTCTATGGCGTGACATTTTTCATCGTTCTGGTCAATGCCATGATCTATGAGATCCTGTTTGTTCCCGTCGCGAAAAAGATGATTTTTGCCAAGATTCTGGTCGTGGTCGGGCTTTTTTTGATGGTTTACGGTTACGGTATTTTTCGTATCCAGGAGATCGGCAAACAAATGACGGCGGCCCCGAAAATCGCCGTCCGGATTGCCCAGGGCAATATCGACCAGAGCGTCAAGTGGAACCCTCGGTATCAGCGGGAAACAATAGAAAACCACACCACCCTTTCCATGCCGGACAAGCTATCCAGACCGGATCTAACCGTGTGGCCGGAAACGGCGTATCCTGCCTTTTTTCAAGATGTCAACGATCTGCACCGGGTGGTTGTAGGATTCGTAAAACAATCCGGATCCTGGCTCCTTTTCGGTAGTCCGACCTATGACCGGCAGGGAAAGAACATCACTTTATTCAACAGTGCTTTCCTACTTTCACCGGAAGGGACCATCATGGGGAGGTACGACAAGGTTCATCTGGTACCCTACGGGGAATATGTCCCGCTACGGCGATTTTTCCCTTTCATCAACAAACTGGTGGAAGGGATAGGGGATTTTGGAACCGGGCCGGGCTACCGCCCCCTGACGTTCGGACCCTACCGGGTCGGGGTCTTGATCTGCTATGAAGGCATTTTTCCTGGGGCGGCCAGGACTTACAAACGGGAAGGCGCGGATTTTCTCGTCAATCTGACTAATGACGCCTGGTTCGGTCAAACCTCAGCGCCCTACCAGCATCTTTCCATGACGGTTTTACGCGCGGTGGAGAATCGTCTCGATGTTGTGCGGGCAGCCAATACGGGAATCAGCGCCTTTATCGACGCCACCGGAAAAATGACAAACACCTCGGTTTTATTTGAAAAGGCTTTTCTGGACGGCAACGTCCACATCAACAGGGGACGCACTTTTTATGCGGTCCAAGGCGATTTATTTGTCTATATATGTTTTCTGACATTGATGACATTGTCAGCGGTAATAACCATCAGGAGGAAGAGTCATGATTGAAGGAATCCAGGAAACCATAGCTGATTTACGCAAAAGATTGAACCATCTCGGAGAATGTCTTTGACATAGCCGCAAAGGAAGAGACAATCAGAGAACTGGAAATAACAGCATCCCGGGAGGACTTTTGGGCGGATCCGGAAAAGGCTTCTGCAGTTCTTAAAAACCAGACAAAACTCAGGGATACGGTTGAACATTGGCGAGCCCAGATGCGTCAATACGATGAGCTGGCGCTGTTGTATGAAATGGCGATGGAAGAGGGTGATGAGGATGCCCGTGATGATGTCGGGCGGGATCTTCTGAAGCTGGAAAAGGTCATTCGGGAAGAGGAGCTGCGTCTGATGCTCGGAGCGCCGGAGGACCATTTACACGCCATTATGTCTATTCACGCCGGGGCGGGGGGTACGGAAGCCCAGGACTGGGCGGAAATACTCCTGAGAATGTATCTCCGCTGGGTGGAGAGAAAAGGTTTCAAGGCAACGATCATTGATTATCTTCCCGGGGATGAGGCCGGCGTTAAAAGCGTTTCCCTGACTATTGAAGGAGACTTCGCATACGGTTATGCCAAGGCGGAAGTGGGCATTCACCGTCTGGTCCGCATTTCACCCTTTGACGCCGGTGCCCGGAGGCATACGTCTTTTGCATCCGTCTATGTCTATCCGGAGGTGGATGACGGCATCGTGGTCGACATCGATGAAGCTGATCTGCGGGTCGATACCTACCGCTCCTCGGGAGCCGGTGGACAGCATGTGAATAAAACCGACTCTGCAGTCAGGCTCACCCACCTTCCGACCGGCATTGTGGTTCAGTGCCAGAATGAGAGATCCCAGCACAAGAACAAAGCTATGGCGATGAAATATCTGAAATCACGTATTTATGAAATGAAGCTTCAGGAACAGAATGAAAAGCAGAATGAAATCAATAAGACAAAAAAAGATATTGCCTGGGGCAGTCAGATCCGTTCCTATGTCCTTCATCCTTACAAGATGATCAAGGACCACCGGACGAACCTGGAAGTCGGAAATGCTACGAGGGTCCTGGACGGCGACATTGATGACTTTATTGAAGCCTACCTGATGACTAATTCACCGGTTGTCGGATAACTGGACCATAGAACAAATCAAAATCATTTTCTGATATTTGTATTTATGGTACAGGAAGCGCGGTATAGTGCGTAGATGCGAAAGGAGTTCTGAAGCATATGATAGGAGTAAAAAATACAATCAGCTATTTAATGATCCTTCTGTTTGTCTTGGTTTTTCCATTGGTCGATGGCTCAGATCTGTATGGGGGAGGGGACACTAAAGAAGGTAATCCTTCCCAGGAAGGCGTATTTAAAACGGGGCAGAAAGAGGAGAAAAAATCAGTAAATTCTCTTTCCAATGCGGGTATCGTTTCTTCCGGAGAAAAGGAGTCCGTGAAGGTGGAACAATCCGAAGCCGAAGCGAAAGCCGAAGCCGAAGCGAAAGCTAAAGCCAGAGCTAAAGCCAGAGCTAAAGCCAAAGAAGGAGAAGCCCAGCAGGAACAGGACATTATGGAAGCGGCGTTGCGGCTCCTGTCTGAATCTCATAACTACTGGGTAAAGGGAGATATGGAAAGCGCCCTGGAGATGCTTGACCAGGCTTATGCCCTGATCCTGGAGGCAAATGGCGATCCCGAGATTGCGCGGCAGAAGGACGACCTTCGTCTCCTCATTTCCAAACGAATCCTCTCCATATACAGCGGGATGCAAACGACGGCGCAGGGAAAAAGGGGTGAAATCCCGATTATCATGAATGCCGATGTGGAGAAAGAGATAAGATCTTTCCAGACGGGAGAGCGTAACTTTTTTGTCTCTTCCTATCAGCGCTCCGGACTTTACCGTCCTGATATTGTTAAGGAATTGAAGCGACTGGGCCTGCCCGAAGAGTTGTCATGGCTGCCCCTGGTAGAAAGTGGATTTAAAATTAACGCCCTGTCGAGCGCCCGAGCCCTTGGATTATGGCAGTTTATCCCTTCTACGGGTTATAAATATGGTCTCGAAAGAGATGAATGGATCGATGAGCGGATGGATCCCGAAAAATCGAC
>Ga0247842_10000950_pt1 | contig 53707 bp, 45 predicted proteins | sample LaCruzMarch2015__3_FD_192411 | JGI IMG/M metagenome (GOLD analysis project Ga0247842, IMG submission 192411) | Freshwater microbial communities from meromictic Lake La Cruz, Castile-La Mancha, Spain - LaCruzMarch2015_19m | ecosystem: Environmental > Aquatic > Freshwater > Lake | place: Spain... | reverse complement strand
ACAATTTCTATGTGGTTTAAAAGCGGAGGATTAGCTCCTGTTAATGATTTTGATATGATGTTTAGCACAAAAACAAATCAAGTTCAAAATTGGAGGTTTGGTATTAGTAACTATGCTGGTTTCTCTGATATTACTTTTGGTTCAAATGCTAATTTTATATCTGCAAAAACAGGAAGCGTGGGTTTAGTAAGCAATATGTGGTATAATTTGGTTATTCTTTACAATGGAACTAACTCCAATAGTTTAACAAGCTATAAACTTTATTTAAGCGGAACAGAGAAGAGTCTTTCTGCTTCATCGCCTTACGGTGTAGAAACAGGCAATTCTTTTATTGGAAGATCAACAGGAGGATATTATTTTAATGGTTCAATAGATGAAGTTGCAGTATGGAATAGAAGTTTAACGCAAGCTGAGATTATAGATTTATACAGGCGAGGAATTTCTAAACTCAATCTTTCTGTTCAAGGTTGTGATGATGGCAACTGCACCTCTCCTAATTGGACTTTAATAAATGGAACCTCGCCTCAGAACATTTCTATTTCAGATAAAAGATATTTTCAATATAAATTTTATTTTGAAACAACCAATTCAACCTATAGTCCTGAAGTCTATTGGCTTGGAGTTCAATATTATCCAACAGGCAATCAAAGCTATCAGAATAACCAAACAAATCAAACAGAAAATCCTCCAGATAATAATGTAACTCAAATAGATGGCGGTTCTTCTGGTGGAACATACAAAGAAGATGAACAAAAACAGATTGTCGTTTCATATTCAAAAGAAGAATTGACTCGGCAAATTCTATCAATTATTATTGGAGTTTTAGTTTTCATAGGTTTGATTATACTTTTAGTCTATTTGATAATTAAGGTGGTAAGATGAATGTAGAAGAGACCATCAAGGTAGGGCATAGAAAGACGATAATCCGATTAAATATTAATGAACTGATAAAAGATAAACTTAGAAGTTTAAAGAAGGATTTCAACACCTCAGGAACTTATCGCAGAACAAATGAAGATATAGAATTTGAAATTAATGGACACATAAGCAAAGTGCTTAATTCAAATCAATAAATAAAAGGAGGTGCAAAATGGCTAAAAAAGAAGAACCGAAAAAGAAAGAGAAACAAGAAGAGATAGAAGAAGCAGAAGAAAGCGAAGAATCTGAAGAGTGATTAAAATACTCTTGTTTACTTTTTATTTTTTTATTTATATTTTAGAACTTGCTTGCCTAGCTCAGTAATAGAATAAACTCTCCACGATTTCTTTCCTGGAGTAATGCATTCAACGAGCTTATACTTTTCAAGCTGGAAGAGGGTCTTTGAAACATTCGGTGCCTTGTATTTTGTCTTCTTAGCCAGCTCGAATGGTCTAAGGGGTCTCTTTCTCAAGGTTTTTAAAACCTCTTCCCTCCTTTTACTTGAAAGAATAAATCCGTATAGTTCCTGTATCCTTTCCATATTATAGAGGATAGAAAAGTTTTTATAAAACAGGGAATACGGAAAGGATATGGAAATAATAATCGGCTATGGAAAGTTTAATAAAATAGGGGGCATTGTATATAGAAGATAGAAAATGGTGAAAATACCTTCATTAAAAGAGTTAAAGAGCATTATAAAAGAAGAACTTCCTAATGTTGAAGTTAAGGATCATTCTAGAAACATCATTAACACAGCTTTAATTTTAATTGCTGATAAATATGGCGAAGAAGAAGCGGAAGATACTATAATTGAGTTTAGCCTTGATGAATCTGAAGATTGGAATGATTTTTTTAACAAACCAGAGATAAAAGAAATTAGAAAAATGTATAAAGATAAGCCAGAATTTCATGTTAAGATTCTAAAAGATTTCAGAAATATGAACCACTAGAACGTGATCAATATTCCTCCGATAATTTTATAAAATAGAGGTTCCTAATAAATGCATAGAAAAAGATGGTAGCCTCAACTCAAAATAGTCAAGTTCTGAATAAGTTAAGCTTTTTAAAACGTCCATGCGTAGAAAAAGCATGGCAACCAATTACAATATCCGTCAGCCAATCGTGACTATAGCCGGCCATGTTGACCACGGAAAAACAAGCATACTGGATATGATTAGGGGTAGCTGTGTTGCAAAAGGCGAAGTTGGCGGAATAACTCAAAAAATATCTTTTACACTTTTTCCCAGAGAAGATATTCTAGAAAGATGTCCGATAATAAAACAAAAAAAACTTAATCTTGAGATTCCCGGATTTCTTTTTATTGATACGCCCGGACACGCTGCTTTTTCTAATCTAAGAAAAAGGGGCGGCTCACTTGCCGATTTAGCAATATTGGTTATAGATATCAACGAGGGAATAAAGCCACAAACCGCAGAGGTAATTCAGATATTAAAGATAAATAAGACCCCATTTATAATCGCACTTAATAAAATAGATCATATTTCTGGATGGAGAAAACAAGATGACGAACTCGTTAAAAGCATAAATATGCAGGCAATAAGTGTGAAACAGCAGTTTAATGAAAAATTAATGACACTTATGGGTTCTCTTCATAGTCATGGTTTTGAAACATCTCCATTTTATGAGATAGAAGATTTTACAAAAAAAGTTGCTCTTGTTCCATGCTCTGCGAGAACAGGAGAAGGGATTCCCGAACTTGTTATGACCTTATGTGGTTTATCCCAGAAATTTCTACGGGGAAAATTAGAATTAAAAGAAGAGGCAAAGGGAGTAATACTCGAAGTAAAAAAAGAAAAAACAGTGAATTATCTTGAAGCAATACTTTATGATGGAAAATTAACAAACAAAGATGAAATCGCAGTAGGAAGTTTTGGAGAGCCAATAATCGGAAAAATAAGATTCTTAGAGGAGATTCAGCCACTTTCAAACAAGTTTAAGGCGGTAAATGAAGTTAGTGCAGCAACAGGGATAAAAATACAACTTTCTGAAAGTATGGATATTCTTCCAGGAATGCCATTCCAAGTTTTTAAGAATAATAAAGATGAAATAATTAAAGAATTCAAAAAACAGATTAGAGATAATATAAAAACAGATGATGACGGCATTATTGCAAAAGCAGATTCTCTTGGAAGTTTAGAAGCGCTTCTTGTTCTTCTAAAACAGGAGAATATTTCTGTTTGCCGTGCAGGGATTGGAAGAATAGACAAAAAAGATGTAATTTGTGCTAAGACAAATCTTGAAAAAGATGCTACAAAAGCAGTAATTATTGGATTTAATGTGACTCATGATGAAGAAATAAAAGAGATGAATATCGAGAATATAAAAATAATCGAAGAAGAAGTTGTTTACAAACTGATAGAAAAATTGAAAGAGTATATTGAAAACAAAAGAAGAGAAGTAGAAAAAGAAAAACTTATGAAGCTTGCAACAATATGCAAACTAAAAATACTAGGACAGCATGTTTTTCACAATTCAAATCCAGCAATTTTTGGAGTTAAAATAGAAGCAGGAAAATTAAAGGAAAGATGCACGCTTATTGATGAAAACGGCGAAGAAGTTTCTGATGTAAAAAGAATGCAAGCAGATAAAAAAGGAATTGATGAGGCTACAATTGGAATGGAGATAGCGATAAGTCTGCCTGGAACAAATTTTGAAAGACAACTAAAAGAAAAACAATTTCTATACTCAGATATAAGCCCAGCACAATTTAGAGAATTCAAAAAAAATAAAGAACTTCTCTCTCGAGAAGAAATAGAAGTTCTGCAGAAAATTTCCCAGATAAAACGAGCAAAAGAGCCGACTTGGGGCGTGTAAAAGTTTTATTTATTATTTCAGATTTTGGAAGTTCATAAATTAAAGTGTTATTTGTTGTTTTACGAAGCCTAAATTTGCAACCATTTCTGCAATCATGGTCTAATCTGCAAAAAGCAGAATGATCCGAATCTAAAATAAGCAGTTTATCACAATCCTTACATATAACCACTAGTTTTTCTAAATCTTTCTTTGGACAAGAACCTTCACATGCAAAAAACGGCTTATACCAAAATAACCCGCAAGTTTTATCTGGGCATAAAACATATGTTCTATCTTCTGACATTTCAGATTTTTTGATTTTTTTATATTTTAAATTTTTTGGAGGTTTTGGAATTTCTAAATCAGGTATATAACTATAATCTTTTTCAAATTCATAACCTTGAAAACGCATGATTTTAATTTTTTCAGACGTCAAAAGATCTTCAGGCATACTGGCATTCCAACTTTCTTTACCTTTTTCTTTATATCTTACATACCCTTCTTTTCTTTCCATAATAGAAATATAACCCAACATATTTATAAACCCCTCTTCGCTTTAATTTTTAAGCTTAATGGCCCACGCCATTCTAACATCGCAAGATGTGGCTTAATCAAAACAAGATAAAAAACTCAGACCAACCCTTCGGGTTCAACATTGAAAGTTTTTTAAATTCAGAAAATTAAGAATTTTCTGACTGTTAGTTTTGTATTACTGAAACACAAACCAAACAAAATGTCAAGCATATATGAAATACCTGCTCAAGAATATAATGAAAAACTAGCTGCAAAGCTAAAAGAAATGCCTGAATTTTTTATCCCTGAATGGTCTCTTTATGTAAAATCTGGAGTTTCTAAATCAAGACCACCGATGGAAGTTGATTTTTGGCATAAAAGAGCTGCTTCAATATTAAGACAGATTGCCATTCATAATGTTGTTGGAGTAGGAAGATTAAGGGGAAGATATGGCGGAAGAAAAATAAGGGGAAGCAAACCTGAAATATTTAAGAAAGCATCGGGTAAAATGATAAGAGTAATGCTTCAGCAAGCAGAAAAAGCAGGATTTTTAGAAAAAGTTAAAGAAGGAAGAAGGTTTGGAAGACGATTAACAAAATCCGGAAAAGATTTTTTGGAGGCAGTGAAATAAAATGGCAAAGAGAAGAGATAATCGAAGAAAAATTAAGTTCAGTAAACAAACAAGAAGGACAAAATGGGCCCCGTTCTGGACTGTAATAAAAAAATATGGAAAAGGTAAACGAGTTCATCCAAGTAATATGACCAGAGTAAAGAGACACTGGACAAGAACTAAATTGAGAATTAAGCCATTCAAGCAAAGAAGGCAGCATTTAGGATAATTAAAAAACATGGCAGAAGAAAAACCTAAAAAAATAATAATTGAAAGAGAATATATTGTTCCCCTTAGAAGAGAATGGTTGAAAGTTGCAGAATTTAAAAGAGCAAATAAGGCGGTAAAAGCCTTGAAGCAGTTTTTAGTACAACATATGAAAGTTTATGATAGAGATTTAAGAAAAATAAGGGTAGATATTCTTCTTAATAATGAAATAAGATTCAGAGGAATGAGAAAACCACCTTCAAGTATAAAAGTAAAAGCAATAAAATATGAAGACGGTTTTGTTGATGCAAAACTTGTTGATATTCCAAAACATATTGAATTCCAACTTGCAAGAGAAGCAAAAAGACAAGTTGAGTCTCTCAAGGCTGGAAAAGTAGACGAAAAAAAAGCCGCAGAAGAAAAAAAGGAAGATAAGAAAGAAGAAAAAGTTGATGAAAAAACAAAGGATATAAAAGAAAAAGAAGAATCAAGCAGAGAAGCTGAAATGAAATTGGAAAAAGAAAGTGCAAAAATAGCAAAACATACTACTGAATCTCATCAAAAAACGCCAGTAATACAGAGAAAAGCACTGAAAAAATAATTCTATTTATAATAAACGACATTAATTTTTCCTCGTTTTGGCGTTTACTAGACCGGAAAAATTGCTTAGCAATTTTTATGGCATTTAAGAACATCAGTTCTTGATGTAGCAAAGGCACAAAATATGGGGAAATAAAAGCGTCCTTTGCTATAAAAACAATAAACGAATAATTTTTAAAGGAAGTAATCCTAGAATTATTATGAAAAAAAGATGGGCTAGAAAGGGGGCTGAACGGGGGGGGGGATATAAGTTTTTTGGGATATTACTTCTTTTTGTTATTGGAATTATAGCAATAACAGCCGCACCGATTGGAACAAAACCAATTCCAGGACATAATGGAAGCCAGATACAACCTGGAACAATTCTTGGAGACAGGCTCGCGGATAATTTGAACTTGACGGGGAATGTTAGTATTAATGATGCCTTTTATGTTAAGGGGAGTAATGTTGGGATAGGAAAGACAAATCCAACAAAGACATTGGATGTAACAGGAGAAATAAGTGCAAGCGAGCCAATAACTATAACAAAAGCAAACGGAACAGCGCCTTTAAATGTAACAAGCACAACCCTAAATACTAATCTCAATGCAGATTTATTGGACGGTTCTCATGCGACAGCATTTATTAAAACAGATGGCACAGCCAACCCCACCAACATTCCTGCTTTTTCAGCAAAATCAGCCGCATCCCAAAGTGATGTTACTGGGGATGGTACAGCTGCTACCCTTATATGCACCGTTGAATTATTTGACCAAGGTAATAATTACAACCCTGCAACAGGAATATTTACGGCTCCCGCAACAGGCAAATACAGATTTTCAGCATATGTTCTGCTTGGCGAGATTGGGGTAAATCATAATTTCCATAATATTCAATTAGTGACTACTAATCGCATTTACTCGAGGAGTTATAATTTTGCTGCTGGTGCCAATCCTTTTACACACCCGGGAAATTTAGCCATAGATGTTCTTGCCGATATGGATGAGGGGGAAACTGCTTATGTGAGGATTGTTATCAATGGCGGAACAAAGATTGTAGATTTGTATGGAGATGCAGGAGAAGTTGTTTATTCATTTTTCAGTGGAGAGTTAGTTACTTAGAAATAATGCATAAATTTATCCTTCCTTCAGTCGTCGTATAGATAATTAGTGTTTAAAGTGTGCTTTAATTGATACTACGAATGCCACAGCGACCATAAATACAGGGGGGTGCTCATCAAAATTTACAGCCTCACATAACTCTAAATTTTATCATAAAATACTAATAAAATTACTTTTGAATAAAGTCCAAAGATTAGTGATATTGGAAAAGTGAGCCCAATTCTTATTCCTACTGGAATCGGGGACGAGACTATAATTCTCAAAGATTTATAGTTTCATTTCCGTGACATTGTTTTTTATAACGCTTCGTTTCGGGGCAACGCCTCTAATTGTTTAAACTCCGTCGTGGTAGCATAGTTATATATAGGATAAAGACCTATTTTTTATATCGGTTGTCCTGGAAAGGATGCCACTACAGCAGCCTCTGTCTGGCGCTCAGCTATTAATATGGTGAACGGACTATAACTCACTGTACGAAATCTGTGCCTGTTAAGCTTGATTGTGGGGCGAAGAAGATAACCTTTAAAGCATTCGGTAGGTTAAGATTGACTCCGAGACTAAAGCTTAAGGCACTTCTTCACCGAGTCCGTTTATACTAAATAAAGCAAACAAACTCAAAAATCTACGAGCCCTTCGGGTTCAACATTGAAGATTTTTGAGATTCAGAAATTAAAAATTTCTGACTGTTAGTTTTGTGAACAAAACAAACATGAAAAAGAAAACAGCAAAAAAACATGGAAGAAAGGCAAGTAATAAAAGCAAAGCTTCTAAGGTAAAAAAGATGATAAAGTTTGCAAAGTTAAGAAAGGGTAAAAAAACAGGGAAGAAAACGAAGAAGAAATAATCATCCTACTTACTCTCTAAAAAGTTTTCTATATTTTTCTTGAATAAAAAGATTATTCCTAGCAAAATTATGCAGATGACAGAGGAGATAACAAAAAGTTTAATCTGTGATGTCGCAAGCCCTCCCCCCAATATTCCAAGCATCAGATAACCCGGAAATCTTCCTACCGATACGATTATGAGAAAGACTTTTGTTTTCATCTTTGTCAGTCCTGCAAGAAAACAGAATATATCGTCGGGAAAAAGCGGGAGAAGAAAAATCATAAAAAATATGAAAGTTATTTTTGCCTCTGAAAAACTATCCAGTTTTTTAATATATTTTTGACCTATCATCTTTTCAACAAAAGGTCTTCCAAACTTTCTTGCAAGAAGAAACGCAAAAAAAGAGCCCAATACTACGCCGATTGTTGTATAGACTGTTCCCCAAAAAGTACCAAATAGTATTCCACCAATAAATCCCGTCACTTCACCGGGAATTATAAAAAGAACTACCTGAATAATTTGAAGAAGTATGAATGCTATTGGCGCTATAACTCCAAATTTCGCTATTAAGCTACTTATCTCATGAATATCCTTAAGAAAATATAGGAGATTATAGTGCACAATTATGTTTATCAGCAAAGCTAAAATTAAAAATTCTAAAATAATGATTATTAATCTTAAAATATTTTTTCTTTGTTCAGCCATGTTAGTCCTATCAAAAGAGAGATTAAAAATTTATATATTATCATTTACTGGGATAGTCATGATAAACCTTGAAAAGCTAAAAAATGAAAAATCTATTCAAGAACTCTTAAATTTTGGAATAGTTAATATTGACAAACCTACCGGCATGACGAGCTTTGATGTTGTTAATGTTATTCGAAAATCTCTTTGTTTAAAAAAATGTGGACACTTTGGCACTCTTGATCCAAATGTTACAGGAGTCTTGCCTATTGCGCTAGGTAATGCTTGTAAAATTCAAGAATATTTTATGCATCATGAAAAAACTTATATTGGAACAATGCAACTCCATAAGCCAACCGCTAAGGAAAAACTTGAAAGTGAAATGAAAAAGTTTATAGGAAAAATAAATCAACTTCCTCCGAGAATATCACGCGTAAAAAGACAAATAAGACAAAGAGAGATTATTGAATTTAAAATTCTAAAATTTGATGAAAAGAAAAAAACAGCGGAGTTTATAGCAGAAGTTGAAGCAGGAACTTATATAAGAAAACTTATTGACGATTTGGGAAAAAGTATAAGTGGCGCTCAAATGATAGAACTGAGAAGGATAAAAGCTGGAATTTTCTCTGAAAAAGATAAAGAGTTTATTAGTTTGGCTGATTTTGAGAAAGTTGTTGAAGAATATAAAGGGGGAGATGAAACAAAATTGAAGAAATTAATAACGCCGGCAGAGATAATAGTAAAGATCTTGCCTGTTATTGAAGTTAATGAAGAAGCCTTAAAAAAGCTGAAAAATGGTTCTCCAATCTTTTCAGAAATGTTGGTAGATAAGAAAACGAAAATTCCTGAAAACAGCTTTGCTGTTTTATGTAATGAAAAAATCATAGAGATAGCAAAAAAAGTTGAAGAAAAAGAAAGTCCAAATATTCTTGCATGGCCCAAAGTTGTCTTGATGTCCTAAATACTGTTCAAACCACACCCGGGAGTGCCGTGCATTTCGGAACATCCAAAAAACCTCACGAATGAATAAGAAAGGGTTTTATATAGATATAAGACAAAAATGTTTATTAACCTCATTTTCTTCTAAAAAAGTATGAAAAAGGGTGGGTTTAATAATACTAAATGTAACTCGCGAGCCAATTTTAAGAATAGTAAAGGAATACTGCTAAAATCAACTCGCTCTAACTCGGCCTCCGACTTTAATATCTTGAATAATAATTTTCTAAAGTCGAAAGCCTCGCAAATTACTATCATTATAATAATCAGCATACTTCTTGTTGTTTCAATCAGCGCAATTTTCTATTTTTCATCTATCTCAAAGAAAAATGTTACCGCAGATATAAGCGTGCTTTCTGCTTCAGAAATAACAAACCAGATAAAAGAACAAAGAGATAATTGTCTTAGTGAAAAGACAATATTCGCGATTGATGCCTATGGACTTGATGAGACAAATATTCAAAGTTTCCTTTCTCAAAATCTTGCTGCCTGTATTCAACCAGTAATAAATAGATATAATGGTGTGGCAGAGATAACATCCCCTTCTTTGAGTGTTAGTGTTATGATAAACGATGAAAAAATAGAAGTAACTGGAAATTATCCCATTAGTGTTACAAAAACAGACACTCAAAATTTGGATGAATTTTCCTTAACACTCCCAAGAACAATATCTGCCAATATAATCACAAACCCGTTTTGCCAAGCAAACAGAGATTATTACCTAAAATCATGGGATGATAAATTTGAAATTTTTGTTCCTACAGGAACAAAAGCTCAATACAAAAATGGAACATGCCTTGATAAAATTGAAATAAGAATAGAAGACCCAATAAAAACATATGGTAATAGAGCAACAAGTTTAACTTCGCTTGTTTACATTCCTATGCCATTGGGAGCAGAATTCTCAGTGAATAATGCTGAGATTAAACAAAAATATACTGATAAAGATTATGCAGATTATTCTGATGCCTCAGCAACAAAAGATTATTATATTCTTCCCCAAGAAGATTTAAAAATACAATTATTTGTTCCATTAGATATAAACAATTATTATATCTATCCTGACAATCCCACCGGTACTAGAAATTCCGCAGATACTGCTAATAAATTTATTAAAGCTAAAGTAGATCATTTTTATGATGTAGTTATATCGCATGATACATCATGTTTTGTAACAAGGGAGACAATTATAGAATCAACAGATAGAAGGGTAAATTTAGATATTAGAAAAAATACAGAGGCTACAAAAAGTGATGGAAGTTGTTTGGATTGGATTGTTGTTCAAATGGGTCCAAAAAAAAGTAATGTTGTTAATTTTTATGAATATGATTATTCATTTTTTCCCATAGGTGCACAATTTAGTCCTAATCTAATATATACATACAAGTATACGCAAAATCAGGTTCAAAGTTCAAGATTTTTATACGGAGGTTATAACTGGCAAAATTTAATTAATGGAACTTGGCAAGATCCAAGAACATACAAACCACCAGTTTTTTCAGAGCTTAAATCAGAAAAAAATGGTAATGATGTTACATTTTCATTTATTGTTACTGATGATATCACCAAAATACTTCAATGTAATCTTTATATTAATAACACCCTTGCTGGGTCTGTTAATGTTCAAAATGCAACAAGGGGGATATTAATAAAAACACTTAATGATGGAAGATATAGTTGGCAAATAGGATGTACGGATGAAATAGCTGAAGAAAAATCTGTTTCTCAAGAAGTTAATGTTGGAAATTTAGGTGGGTTTGTAACAGTTTTTCTTCCATTAAGTAATTTTGCTAAACAAACAGGATATGCTATAACTGGATTTGCAACAAACAATCCTCGAAGCGGACTAAATGCAAGACAAATAAAAGATTTACGAATTGCTTATTATGATAATGATGCCCAAGTTTACAGACCTTGGAAAACAATAGTAGATACAACAAATGAAAAAATAATTGCTAAAGTAGAATTTTTTAGTGGATCAAATAGTGTTGAAGGCAATTCATATCCACCCGGCACTGGTGGAACCATAACTGGAATGGCTTTCTTTGATATTAGGGGCAGGGCGCCAATAACGGGATTATTCATGGACGGATGGTTTGATTGGGGTGGAGGAGGGGGAGATAGTGGTGGCGTTAATATTCCTGCACAAGGATGTGGTGGAGAAATTGATACTAGATATGCCGTTGGTAAGCTTTCTGATACTAATGAAGCTTTTGGAAAAGGTGCTGCTTCTACATATTCTTATACTATTTCAACAGATAATGCTTGCATGGAAGAAGCGGCTATTTCTATTACTCCGAAAGTAAGTACGGGAGATTTAGAAAATCCAGAAGCTGCTTTATCTTCTGGTTCAATTAGTTCACCACCTACTGAAGCAGGAACATACTTTATAACTGGGGCAGTAGAAGATATAGATAATTTAACTCAAGAAAACACCTTGCTTGGAGGAACATATTATGCTTGGTTAAATGCATTAATTAGTGTAAAAGGAATAGGATTTAGTAGCGATAGTGGGAGAGAAATTAGTGAGGCTGAATTTATAGCCGCAGGAGGATATAATCTATCAGCATGGGATATAGCACGATGCACCCAGTTATACACTGAAGAGAAAGATTTGGAAGCATGTTATTGGTGCGCAAATCATGTACAGGAAGTTATTGATAAAGAAGCTACAGGAGAATCAATGGGGCTTAGGGGAACTTTTGCAAGCCTCGAATATTGTACCTGGACCATGCAGGGGGCTGCATGCAGCTGGAATGCTGCAGAATGCAGCGGATATACTGATTATTGTAAAAATGCTGCATGTAATAAATGCATGGAGTGGTGTAGCAGTGGTGCAGAAGGATTTGGCGGCAGTGGAACAACAAGTGGAAGTCTTGAGCATTGCGCAGATGTTATAGAACATGAATGCTGTCCGCCCGGGCAAACTTGTAATTCTAATAATGGGACATATACTCCTGGAAACTGCCAGGAAATGGGTGGGACCTATAATCGAAGTACAGAACAATTTTTAGGATATGGACTTGTAAGATATTGGCTTGATTTAAGTAATGCGGAAGTTGTAACATTTGCAGACCAGCTTGCTGCAAATAATCTAACTGCAACATATATTGAATATTTTGGAATGGATGTGCATGTTGCAAGATATAACATTATTAATCAGCCCCAAAATGGTTATGCAAAAGCAAAATTCCTTGTTGAAACTATGAGGGCGAGAAATATTACCACTTTTATTAATTACATCAATTGGAATGCTCCAGATATATGTACCAACAATCCATTCACAGATACTTGGTTTCAAAATGGTCTTGGTGGATTGATACAACAAATAGGAACAGATAAAGTAATAATGCAGACTGCAGTTGAAGGTGGAGAAAGATGCACAGATAAATTCACAAGATGGAATAACATGATGGCCGGAGGATGGAATGGTATGAAATCATATAGTATCGACGGGGGAGTAAAAACCGCACCTTCAGCAGAATGGTTTATTAGCCCAACTCCAGGAATAAGCGGAGCATTTGCAACAGGAGCAATAGTAACAACAGATGATGGCACAACATTAAGATATTTTGCCGATAGGGAAGGTCAGGGAAATGTTGATCCTGCAAAATTAGAGAATTATGCTGGTGGAATAAATATTCCTTGTCATTCTGGATTTATTTATTATGATTTTGGTTATGACGGAAAAAAGCCAGATGTTGGGGCAATAGTGGCATTAGGAAAAGTTGCTGCTAAAAAATCTGTCCCAACTCCACAAACTCCGCCCAATATAACTATCACGAGCCCAATAAATGGTCACGTATACCAAACACTATCAATTCCTCTTATTGGATCATCTAATCCAGCAAATATAGTCAACGTTGGTTATATTATAAATGGCGGAAGTCTAATACTCAATCCGGTTTTTCCACATAATATTACTGCTCGAGAAGGAGAAAACAAATTAGAAGTATATGCTCAAAATAGTGCAGGACTTATCGGCAATACTAATGTTACCTTTAATGTAAGTATTCCTACTGCCCTAATCCCTCCTGAGATAACAATAATGAGTCCAATAAATAATGGAAATTATGAAATAAGTATGCCCCTGAATAAAACATTATTAAATGTAAGTTCAAACCAGATAATTACATCTTCATTTTGGAAATATAGTTTAAATGGTGGAATAACAAATGTATCATTTTCTAATCCGTCGCAAATTGTTGTAAATAACGGAGAAAATAATCTTATTGTTTATGGAACAAATGCAAACGGAACTGGTTCTGCTTCTGTAAATTTTAATGTTCTATTATTTAATCCAGCTTATCTTCCTAGAATAACAATTACTCAACCAGGACAGGGTGTCAGATATACTTCAAATCAAATATTTATCCAAACACTAGCCAATCAAACAATCTCTTCTTGGAGATATAGCTTAAATGGGGGAGATAAAAAAGATTGTAGTTGTGAATCAGGGGATGCTTTTGAAGCACTGGAAGGAAGAAATAATTTAGTGATTTATGCGACAAATGAAAATGGAACTGGTTCTATTTCTACTTATTTCTTTGTTAATACTACTTCTGCTTAATCCGCTCACAGAAAAGGTTTAAAAGACAAAAAATCTTATTAAGAGAACAATGAAAACTATAAGAATGAAAATTTCTGGACTTGTTCAGGGAGTTTTTTTCAGGAAATATATAAAAGAAGAAGCTGAAAAGCTTGAAATAAAAGGACATGTAAGGAACCTTGAAAGTGGTGAAGTTGAAGTAATCGCCGAAGGTATTGAAGAAAATGTAAAAGAAATGACTCTCGTTTGTAAAAAAGGGGCGCCGCATAGTAATGTTAAAGACGTCGATGTTCAAGAAATAAATCACATAGGTTTTGATGATTTTAAGGTCTTAGAAATATAGTCTATAAAGAATTCTTTAGTCCCCCGATATTATAGCCACCAAATTGATCAGAAAAGAAAAACATTGGTTCAGGATATCCACTTTCTTGAGTTTGCTCTATTCTTATTAAGTTTGTCCGATATTTTTTACAAAACTGGTCTATCTGCGGTATACAAGACTGAATCATCAACTCAAAATCAGAATCAAGGGGAATAGATTTTACGATAGCACATAAATCCATAAATGAGATAGTTTCCATATCAAAAAATTAATTTGAAGATATAAAAATACTTATTTACCTTATTGCATATATTCAGTAATCTATTTAAACATGATTTTTCTTTAAATAATATGGGTAGAGAAGACGAAATAATAGAACAAAGAAAGAGGAAAATTGCAGAACTAACAAAAGCAAAGATAGAACCATATGCATATAGATTTGACAAAAAAGATAATTCTTCAGACATACAAACTAAATATTCAAAATTAAATCCTGATGAAAGAACAAAAGATATTGTTAAAACAGCTGGGCGAGTTATGACTATAAGGGATTTAGGAAATCTTGCTTTTGCTACAATTCAAGATGGTTATGGAAAAATTCAGATAGTTCTGCAAAAGGAAGAGACTAGTGAGAAAGTTTTTGATTTTTTTAGGAAATATGTTGATTCTGGGGATTTTATTGGAGTTGAGGGGATAGTTTTCAAGACAAAAAGGGGAGAAATAAGTATTCTTACAAAAAATGTGGAAATATTAAGCAAATCAATCTTGCCTCTTCCTGAAAAATGGCACGGAATACAGGATGAAGAAGAAAGATTGAGAAAGAGATATCTCGATTTAGTTATGAATCCTGAAGTCAAGAAAGTTTTTGAAACAAGGGCAAAGATTCTTGAGGTAATCAGAAATTTTATGAAAAAGAATGATTTTATTGAAGTTGAAACACCCTTGCTGCAATCGGTCTATGGAGGGGCAGCAGCAAAACCTTTCAAGACACATTGTGATGCTTACAATTCTGACTTATTTTTAAGTATAGCTCCCGAACTTTATCTTAAGAAAGCTCTTGTTGGAGGATTTGAAAGAGTTTATGAGATAACAAAAAAATTCAGGAATGAAGGGGCAGACAGACAGCATAATCCCGAGCATATGACAATTGAATGGTATCAGGGATATGCAGATTATAATGACGGGATGCAGATGTTTGAAAATCTTCTGAAAGACATAGCAATTGAATTATTCGGAAAAACAGAATTTGAATTTAAGGGAAATAAAATAAATCTTGGCAAATGGAAGAAAATTACACTTCTAGATGCTATTAAAGAACATCTTAAAGAAGATATAAGCAAGATAAAAACCGATGCAGAAGCAAAAACAATTGCAAAGAAGCATGGAATAGATTCCGCAGAAATAACAAAAATAAATCTTGCTGACGAATTAATGAAACTTTTCAGAGATAAATTAATACAACCTACATTTTTGATTGATTATCCTATTGAACTTGCTCCTCTTGCAAAACCAAAAAGGGGCGACCCTACAAAGGCAGAGATATTCCAACCTTTCATAGGGGGTATAGAATTAGCTAGAGCTTACTCTGAACTTAATGACCCGGTTATACAGGAAGCAAACTTCATTGAACAAGAGGAAGAAAGAAAGAAGGGAAATCAAGAAGCAATGCCTACTGACAAAGATTTTGTTACTGCATTAAAACATGCTATGCCTCCTGCTTGTGGTGTTGGGATAGGTATTGAAAGATTAACTGCTTTATTTACGGGAAAAGATTCTGTAAGAGATGTTATAATGTTTCCATTTATGAAATTAGAAACGCCGAGAGTTGAAAAGAGAGAAGTGCCAGTTAAAGAAGAAAAAACTAAGACAAAGAAGAAATGAAAAAATCAGTTATAATCAAACGTAAGTTACTGGCAACGTTTATATTTTCTCTAATCTGTGCAATAGGGCTTATTATTCATGGTGTATTTTTTGATTTGGACTTTTCTCAGATAGAAAGACTTACTATAGGGGGATTTATCTTCACTTTTGTTTTATTATTTTTAACTCTTTTAATACTGGAAAAAATATTTGATTTGGAAAATCATGCTGAATTTATAGAATTGGAAAATAGGGTAGCTAAATTGGAAAAAAATGCCAAATAATTCTGGATTAAGACCTAGTTGCGGAAATTGTATTTATTCTTATTTTAAGCTCGATGACATTAAGGAAACAGAGAGATGCAAAATTTTAGACAGACTTGATGAAGTAAAAATTAATCCTCTTGCAAAAAAAGCACTTGAATCTTTAGACATTGAAGGAAAAGCCGGTTTTTGTGAATATCATGCTCCCCCAAAAGAATTAAAAAGTAGAATAAATTATAGTTTAATATCATCACCATGACTAAGAGCTGTATAATAATAAAAAGTAAAATAAGAGAAATTGTTGAATTAACAGGAACGAAAGAAGTTAATAATATTTCTGAAGACGTTGCAGATGCACTTGATAAAAAAGTTAGAGATATGATAAAAGAAGGCGTTAAGAGAGCAGAGAATAATCATAGAAAGACGCTTTACGGGCGAGATATATAAATAATTTTTATTAAGAAAATTTCTAGTTTAAATATATAACCTTATTTTTCTGCAGTCATATTCAAGCAGATTTCTTTCATATCATATGCTTTGCTTGTTATTTCATTACAAAGACTAATGTTTCTGTTTTCTGTGGCATACCATAAAATGCATAAATCCTGTTGAGTCTCAAGATTTTCCATTTTGCATGAGATATCACATAAAATTTTCATGCATTCTGTCCAATCTTTAGTTACTTTTGCCTTGCAAAATCCCCTGGATTTTGGCATACCTGCATTGTCACATACAGAAATATCTCCTGTAACAATTGCATAATTTATTATGCATTCTCCAGATCCTACACCAGTGTCATTAAACAATTTGAAAATATATCACAAGCGTAAATATTTTTTATTTCAATCCCCACTTTTGCCGCACATTTACCAATTTTACCCTCTCTTGACCATCCATCCACATCTGTAATTGGCTCGTTTGTAAGATTACCACATCTATTAATTATTATTCTTTCAATCTCCGCATGTTGTTCATATAAACTAAAAGAGGATAAATTTATTCTGGCAGTGATAATTCCCGTCCCATTATTTATTACTAAAAGTTCAATGGTGTAATTGCTTGGCCTAAGGCCATGATAATATCTTCTTCCTATTTCCCAACCAGTCCAATCTGGCGAATTTGCAATGAATGTTTCATATACTGGCATGCTTACCTCCCCTTTATCATCAATTATCCTAAAACCATAAATTGTTCCTTCTTCTAATCCTTTTTGTTGAGGGAAAAAATCATCATTTGTTTCAATAGAAGTTATTGTTTTTCTAAATTGGTCTAAAATAAACATACTTACATTTGGAGAAATATTTTCAGAAATGCTTAAATTTAATCCTGATGGCGCAGGATAAGAAAGTCCCCGAAGAAAAAATATCAATAAAAATATAAACATTAAAATAAATATGGATAAAAAAATACGTTTTAGTCGCATATATATGGGTAGAGAGATGACTTTATTAAGTTTTGTTATCAATTCTTTAAAGCTTCTTTTTTTATTATTTTCCTTAGAAAAAAGAAAAGCACAACTCCCAATACATTTCCCACAATCATCGGAATATATATCTCATTCACAATAACAAACGCCTTAGAGAATGGATTTCCGATAATAAGTATTAAAAACATATGTAAAAGTTCAACACAGGCCACAAGCAATGCCGCATTAAATATCAAATGTTTGCTTTTGATAATCTTAAATGATAATAGTCCAGCAACTGTTCCTGCGATTATTGTTGCAAGAGCGCAGGGTATAGCAGTAAAACCTCCGACAAAATACCTTTGAATACCGCCGATTAGACCCGCAATTATTCCCGTTATTGGACCACCAACAAGCCCCGCAATCATAGGTGCAGTATCTCTCACATTCACAATAGCATTTTCCAGTTTAATGCCCCTCATTGTACCATATATCGCAAGTAAACCAAAAATAATGCCCGTAATTATTTTACTGCTAATATTGGGTTTTTTAAAAAATCTTATAGAAAATATTAAAATTGCGACACATGCCATAAATGCGGCGGTTTCAGCTACGGGCAATATTCCTTTTAAAAACAGTTCTTTTATCATGTCAATAAATTCTAATGAAAAAATTTGGATATATAAATTTTTTGCTATCTAAAAATATATATCATTGCAGTTTCTTTAATAAATAAGAAAATAATCATAGAAAGACGCTTTACGGAAGAGATATATAGCTAATTTTTATTAAGAAAATCTTCTTCAGAAATAACTTTTATCCCATTCTTTTTTAAAAGTTTGGCAAATACGCCATCGCCATCAATTAATTTTCCAGAAAAAGTGCCGTCATAAATTTTACCAGAACCACAAGAAGGGGATTTTGATTTTAAGATTGCTTCATTACAATTTTCAAGTTTAGCAATTTTTAATGCTTCTTCTGCCCCTTTTTTAAATTGGACAGTAACATCTTTTCCCTCTTTTGTAAAAACTTTATTGTTTTTTTGTTCAGCAGGAATTCTAGGCGTAGTTAATCCTCCTAATTGTTCAGGACAAACGAAAATTGCCTTACCTTGCTTAACTAAATCTATAACTTTTTGGCAAGGTTTTGCTTTACCATCCCATCTACATTTTATTCCTACTAAACAGGCACTTACGATTTTCATAATAACATAAAGAATGGGGGATATTTAAGGTATTTGAAAAAGTTAATCTATCCAGATAATTTTAGTAAAGATTAAAAAGTTATCCCGATAGTTTATAATTGTAACAAAAATGGTGGAAAGAATAATTTTGGATAACAAAGCAAAAGAAAGTAAATTGGATAAAGAATTAACTGCGATTATATGTTACTGCTGCGGAAAAATATATTCCTTAAGAGAATTTTCCAGGCAAAATCCTTTAGAAGTTTGTGGAGAATGTGGGGCAGAATACTTTTTACCTTATTCAAGAGATTGTTTAAAGGGTTATATATGTCTAGAACAATATGAGGGAGTTTTAGACCTTTTGCCAGAACATCTTCGTTCAGCATTACCTTTAGAATTACAACCGCGATTATCTCCGTTTAGAAATTAACATTATTCTATTTTTATTAAAACTCATTCTTCTCAATAAATATAAAAACCTCAATAAATATCTCTAGGATAATAAAAAGAGGAAAAATGTCAGGTAACAAAGCCAAGGGATCAAAAGCAGAACGAGAACTATATGACTTATTCATAAAGAACAATTTTAGAGCAGTACGTGTCGCAGGAAGCGGAATGATGGAGAACACTGCATGCGACCTTATTGCAGGAAAAATAGGGCAGAAATATGCTATTGAAGCAAAATCTTCAAAATCTCCTTCAAAATACATATCAAAAAAACAAATTGAAGAATTTATTGTTTTCTCTGAAATATTCGGGCTTGTTCCGGTTATTGCTCTTAGATTTAATCGTGAAGGTTGGCTTTTTATAAATCCAAGCCAACTCAAAAATTCTGGAAAAAACTGGGTAATAACGCTTGAAGATGCAAAAAAAGAAGGGAAGAAGTTTGGGCAATTTTTCTCAGTTAATTCTCAAGATTCAAGTCAAGAACAATAAAAGTTATAAACAAAATTATCTAGAGTTTTATATGAAAAAAGGGTTAGTTTTTTGTTTTGTTGTATTTTCTATGATTTTGTTTTCTCTTAATTTTGTTCTTGGCGAGGTGAGGATTAATGAGGTGATGCCGCATGATAATAATAGTTGGAAAGATGAATGGATTGAAATTTATAACGATGAAAATTTTGAAATTAATCTTACAAATTGGATAATTGGAGATAGTAATAGAAATGGGGATAAAAAAATTAATCTTACCATTCCGGCTAAAGAATTCGCACTCGTGGTGGATAAGGATATAAGTCTAGATGGACAATCAGGTTGTAATGCTTTTAACATAGCGAATAAAAGTTGTTTTGAACTTTCAACAATAGGATATTATAAATTAGAGAATGATAATGAAAATATTTTTCTTTATGATAATAACTCTTTAATCATAAGTAATTTTTCTTGGACAACAAGTATAAACTCTCTGGGAAAATCGTGGGGTTATGATGGTTCTGTGTGGATTAACTGCACCCCTACCCCTGGCCAACAAAACAACTGCGCACAAGCATCTCCACTAATATGTACCTCTTCTTATTCCTGCGGAAGCTGGACAACATGTTCTAACTCTAACCAAACACGAATATGCACAAACACTACTGCCAACTGCACAACTGCTACCCATAATATTACTGAAAACCAAATATGTTCAATAAATTTTACGCAAAATACTACAACAAACACAAACCTGTCTATTCAATTAAATTGGACAAACGAGGAAATAATAAATTTTGATAATTTCAGCATTGAAGTTAAAGCTTTCAATCTCCTAAACTATAGTTATGACATAAAAATATGGCTTGAATTCAAAGATAATGACACAATCATATCCGACAGATATGATGAAAACGAAGAGATCTGGAAATCTGGGACATATTTTGTGGAAGGATTTTTTTCAGGTGGGGGGAACAAAACAAAAGACATAAACCTCTGTTTAAGAGAAGATTATACTAATTTTTCTGGCGAAGCAAAAATATTCGTAAAATTAAGAAAAGATAATGCTATCATTGTAGAGGTAAATTATACTATCAATATCTTACCAAAAACCGAAACCAGCAATAACAATAGTCTGCTTACTACAACTATCATTACAAATAATACTAATAACTTCACTGATACTTCTAATCAAAATGAGATAATAAGACTAGGGAGCAAAGTCAACAAAGAAACGACTGAAACAGAAGATATAAAAACAGAAAAAAACACGATTTATAAATCAAAAAATGAGTATATAAAAGAATACGCGATTTATGGTTTTGCCATACTATGCGTTTTTTTGATAATACTACTATTGATTGATAAAAAATAGCCAACTTCAGAATGGAACCAATAAAAGCATTAATGATTATTGAAATGATTGGAAGACCTAAGGAACATCTAGAAGAAACCCTCAAGGAATACACAAAAAAAATTGGTTCTGAAAAAGGCATAACTCTGATAAATGAGAAACTTCATGAGCCAAAAAAGATAGAGCATAAAAAAGAAGAAACAAAAGATAAAAAGGAAGTAAAAATCGAAACAGAATTATTCTCAACATTTGCAGAGATAGAGATAGAATCAAAAGATGTAACTACCTTAATGAGGATAATATTTGCATATATGCCTTCACATATTGAGATAATTTCCCCAGAAAATCTTGAACTTAAAAATATTGATTTTAATGACTTGTTTAATGAAGTGATAAGAAAAATGCATGAATATGACGGGATAGCAAAATCTATGATTATGCAAAATAAGATAATGAAAGAAAGATTTCAAGAGATTCTATCAAATCTGCAGAAGCCGGTGATTAAAACTGAAGAAAAAAAGGAGATTGAAGCCGAACAAGACAAACAGAAAGACTTGGCTGGCAAGCAAAAGAACCTTGATGCTTTAGGCAAAGAAGTTAAAATAGAAGAGAACGCCAATGCTAAACCAAAAAAATCTAAAAAGAAGAAAGAGAATAATTAAATCTTACTTAAACTACCGCGCACTTCTTTAGGATTCATTCTTGCTTCAAAATCTTTTGCTCGGTTTTTCATTATTTCTTCTGAACTTGATAATTTCGAATTTTTATATTTTGAATAAAAATAAAAACCTCCAATTACCAAAACAGCAAGAAGAATTACCCCTATAACCCATTTTGTTGAGTTTGATTCTGCCTGACATGTCCCATAACAGCAATTTAAAAGTTGTATATCTGTATCTAATCTGCCATTGCATTTTTCTCCAGCCTTACATGTAACTCCCTTATTTTCTATACAAGTAGGATATTGTTGATAATCTCCCATATCAATCTGTTCTTCTAATTCGTTATTTGTTATAATCCCATTAACGGGCAAAGAAATTTCTTGATTTCCCCATTTAGCAATTAAAAATGTATTAATATCTTCTTCTAAAGTTATTGTTACGTTGATATAAGTTTTTTTGTATGATTTTAATAAGTCTATTTTGGAAGGCGTAAATTTTATATTTTCATTTTCACAAGAAATGATTATATCTTCAAGGTCTTTTTCACCAACATTTGCAATAATTATGGCATATTCTTTGTCTAATAAAAATGTTCCATTCATCTCTTCTGGATAAAAAATTAAATTATCAGATAAAATATATTCCTCTTCTTTATATTCCCTAAAGGTGAGTGGGAGAATAATGGTTTCATTAGCGTAGTCTATTTCTATTTGGCTGTCTATTGTTTCATTAGTATTCACCTCAAAATAAATAGTGGCATTTTTTCTTTGTTTAATGCTACTTATCGAAGTTGTATCCAATTTGATATTATCATTTTCACATGAAATATCAATATCTTCTAATGTTTTATTTGCTTTATTTGTTATTGTAAAATTAAATTTATATTTCTGACTAAAATTAATCTCTTTATCAAAATGTTCGGGGTTTACATCTAGAAGGATTGTTTCTATATCTACTTCTGATTGATGCTCAGTTATGTTTATTGAAACCGGGAGATAGATTGACTGGTTTTTATATGTTAAATTAATGTTTAAACTTAATGGTTGTATAATTTTGAAACCCATTGAAATAATTGTCGGGTTATAACCTAAAATCTCGCTAATGCTTTCTTTGCTTAGAATTATTTCGTTTGAATTAGAAGATAAAACAAGATTCTGGATTGTTTTATTGCCTTTATTTACAACAGAAAAGTTTACTTCGTATTCAGTATTATTAAGAACAACGAGGTTCATTGATTCTGGAGAAAATTTAAGCTCATTTTGAAGGATTATTTCTTCTTCTACTATTGGTGTCTCATTCTGTGTTTGATTTTCTGGAGCAGGAGGCAGACTAAGATAAACCGGAATAGTATAATCATTAATTGTTATAGAAGAAACAATGTTTCCATAAAGACCGTTTATACTAAAATATGAATTTTTTCCTGTTCCATCAATAAGAGGAAAACTCTTTGTTTCTGATGTTGCTAAAAAATTTAAATCGACATTTTGTACTCCTATAAAACCAAAAGTTTTTATCAAAATTTCATTGTTATTATTTAGGGATGTTACAAAACCAGGATTAACCTGGATATAGGGCTCTTCTGTTGGGGGAATAATTTTTAGGGGTTTTGAAAAAATAATTCCTGAAAGACAGGTTTGTGTTGTAGGGGATTTTATTTTAAGAGAATAATCTCCGGCTGTTAGAGAAGAACTTGTTATTGCATAAAATATGAACTTGTTTTGAAGCGGGAATAAATCGGATGATATTGCAATGGGATTTACTTCATCCCCCCTACATAAAAATATTTTTTCTTTTGCAAGCCCCCCAGAAAAGCTTCCTGTAATGTCTGCTTGAATTGTTTCACCAGGATAATATTCTGCTTTTGTCAGTTGTATATCTGTAGCTGAAACTAAATTTATAAAAAGTGTAAATGATAATATGAACAAGACTAATACTCTTATTTTTCTTTCTCTCTTTTTCATATATTTTAGAGAGATTTTAGATTAATAAAGTTTGTTGTGGTAGTCTATAAAAAAAATAATCTTATTTACCCATATTTTTCAATTTGGCAAGAGTCTCGTTCAACTCTTTATCTTTTGGAAAAGGTCTTGCTGGAGGCATATTTGGCCTCATTGGCATTCCTCTTGGCGGCATCATACCCGGCCTATTCATCCCAGGGATTATTCTTCTTGGCATACCCATTCCTACTGGAGGCATTCCTGGTCCTGGACCAAATGGAGGTCTTCCTTGTTGACCTTGTCCCGATGGTCCTTTTCCCTTATTTGTAATTTTAAAATAAACTTCTTTTAATTTTTCCCTGAAAACTATTCCTAATGCAATTAAAATTATTAATAGTAAAAGAACCCAAACCCACCAATAACTTTTTTCTGAAGCTGAACTAATCGGTATACAACAATCTCCAGAATCGCAAAAATACGATGCAGATGTTTCATCGTCGTTACATGAGAGTTTACATGCTCCACTCTTTGATGCGCAAGAGGTAGTTACACCTACTTTTCGACATGTCCCCTTGCAACAATTACTAGTATCACTCGCACTTAATACAAAAGTTCCTTCACATTCTTCATCATCCTCGCATGTTATCCCGCCTTTATCATAGCATGTTGTTAATACTGGTGTAGATATAATCGCTTCAGAACAGCATATTTTTGTTGCAGAATAACAGGTAAATCCATTTAATTTTTCCCCATTATCTGTTTTTGTCAAGCAATCATTGCTCGAAAGACAATAATACCCTTGTCCAGTACAGGAAGTTTGTGTTGTGGCGGTCGTATTAAAAATAAAAGAAATTATTTTTTGTGCAGAATTTCCATTAGTGTCAGTACAAATTGCAGTGAGATTATGATTGCCTTCAAATGTAATATTAAGAGGTGCAGACCATTTTATAGGATTGCTTGCATTCATCACCGTCATTGAAATAGCACTTCCACTATTAAGAGAACATGTACAAAAATCTACTGCGCCGGTAGTTGTTAGATTAACCGACTGAAGAATAGATAATCTATCATATCGTGCATTATTAAGCGGGCTATCAATTGTTATACCCACTGTTCCATTTGTTGGTGGCTCTGGTATTTCAATATTGACGCTAAATTCTTCTTGTTTATTTATTTCATTTCCTAATGTATCAATACAATAAACATGAACTATATGTTTCCCCCTATCCGGAAAACCAGATACAGGTATGACTCCTTGCCCTGACCAGGAATGATAAGATGTTGTTGTCATGTTATACCTTTTCGAATTATCATCGAAAGAAAAAGCGCATGCCCTACTTTCAGTGTTAATCTCTGCAATCACGGTGGTTGTTTGAGTTGTTATTGCTGAGTCTCCGGATTTTGGTTTTGTTATGGAGATATTTATTGGAACAATTGAAACATTAAAATCTTTTGAAGCTGTTTTTTCTTGTCCAGCAATATTCTTACAAGAAACAATTATTGAATGTTGACTAAAGTAACTCGAAGTTGAAATATTGACTGAACCTGTCCAGATTGTTCCAGACAACCATGAAAGATTCCCTAAATTTCCATTGTCAATGTTATAATTACAATCTGTGGCAGAACCTGCCGTATTTATTCTTATATTTATTGTGGAATAAGGGGTATTAAGAACTGTTGTCTGATTTGGGTTTATGATGGTGATATTGACGGGAATAACCGGGGCATAACTTGAACCACTAACTGCAAATAATGCAAAAGCAGTATCTCTTATTGAGCCAGCCAAACAACCATCACTACTAGCCTTTAATTGATCGTTTATTAAATAATCTCTTGCCGCCGATGCATCAGTAGTGTCTTTTCCTAGAACCCATACTGCCAAAGAAGTGTAATAATTCCTTTCCTCGGGTTTTTCACTTGATGGCTGCCAATAATTCCCAATTGGTGCTCGTTTAAGCACAAGTTCGGATCTGTAATATGCTTGTGTCGCTGAATTTGAAATCTTAAAAAGAAAAGCAGAAGGTAAAAGGGCCTGATTATTTTGTGCAGAAGTATACAGATAAGGTTTGTATTTTTCAACATCTATATTTTTTTGTTTTAATGCTGTTGCAGCCCATAAACTTCCTTCGTAATCGCTACATGTTGTTCCAAAGCAGAATGCATTTACTTTCTCATCAGTTCTTCCACCAGCAGATGCAGATTTTGCAGTATTAGGAATATAATACACATTTGAATCGGATTTTTTGTAGATTAATGAAGTTACAAATGTTTGATTACATATGGTGGTGATATTTGGGGTGTAACAAGAAGGATTTATTTTTAACCAATATCCATCAAAAGGTCCCCCAAAATTCTGTGAAAAACAATTACCAGTTAAACTTCCAGATATTTTTTTATCTGCACCGATAGTTATTGTTCCTTGATCATCATTTCCAGAATATATTCTACAACTTGCAACACCTGAATCTATCTCAAGATACCATTCTGTATTTTGATCTACATTTGTTTGTGAATTAAGCCATGATTCTAATTGGGATGTATCCCCCCCAGTTAATGTTAACGCCAGAATACCCATTCCAGTTATTTTAAGTGAACAAGAACCTGTTGCTCCTACTCCTGCAGATAAACAACCAGATTGAAGAGAGGAAAGTACGCTTGATTGAAGAAGAAGCTGCTCTGTAGCATTTGAAGAAAGTGCAAGAAGAGAAAAAGCTTTTTCTTCATTAGTAAGAGAAGAATATCCTCCCTGGTCGCTAATTTTTTGCCTGAGACAAGTATAAGATTTTGTAAGATTATCATCTGCTAAGACTAAATTTAATGAAACTAAAACCAGTGCAAGCATAACCCATGCAAGCAGTATTCTCTTTTTTTTCATGGAAAAGATAAGATAGGGGTATTTAAAATCCTTTCTATATTTATAGGGGAATTCAGAACTATACTCTCAAACACTCTTCTCTCAAATCACATTTAGAACACTTACCAAAATTTGAAGGCATTTCAGGAACATTTTTATCAATATTCCTGATTTTTTCTGCTATATCTAAAACAATTATCTTATTTTCTTCTTTTATTTCTGTTTTCTGTTTTTTTCCAGAACATTCAATCATTCCTTCAGAGATTATTTTTTTATAATTCTCTTCAAGAAGCATAGCATAGGCAGTAAGTTGTATTTCGTCTGAAAAGAAAATTTTATTATCTCTTGATTTTAATTCGTATGGAATGATTTTATCTTCATTAAATTCTACCCTGTCTATTCTGCCCTTTAATCCTAAAATCTCTGATTCGAGTTTCATTTCAGAAATATATTTTGGTTTTAGATTTTTCCATAATTCTTCTCCAAAAAATCCTTTTGAAATTCCTTGTTTTATGGAAAGAACCCTTATCTTCATATCTTCTTCAAAATTTTGTAGTATTTTTTTGAATAATTCTGTTCTATCAATGGAAAATGACTCAATCAGATTATTATTTTTAATAAAAATCTCCCGGGCTATTTCCCTTAAAAATACTTGATAGGTTAGTAAAAGTTCTTCTAATTCTTGATTTTTTATTATCTGGTTCACTAAATTTTCTTCCCTGTTTGAAAAACTCTCGAGAATATTATGTCTTAATTTTCCCTCCATCATCAACCTATTTGGTGGTCCTCTTATCCCCTTAACGACTGAAAGATAAAGTTTCCTTGGGCAATAGAGATATGAAACTATCTCGCTGATAGTAATCATTTTTTTAATTTCAGTCATTATTTTTCTCACGCGATTTAAAATAGTCTCTCGAAAAACTTTTTCGGATAACATAACTCACGGGATTTTTTGATTTTAATTCTTCGCTTGTTGGAATTATTCCGATATCCCTGTAATATACCTTATCAAAATTTGGTGGGAGTTTAGGTGTTGATTTTGCATACCAAGAAAGTTGGGATTTTACATAACCGGATTTTAGAGGTTCCTTATTTTTTTTGTTCCATTCTTCTATTATTTTTTCTATTTCGCTGTCCGAAAGTTTAAGTGATTTAAAAAAAGAGAGTAATATGAATAGAGCCCTTTTTCTTCCGTCGCCAGGTAGTCCCTTTAAAATTATTTTTACAGATGGAGGGTATAAATCTGGCGTTAAATTTGTTATTGTTATGTCTTTAAATTTTTTCTTTCCAAAATTATTTTGGCTTGCGAAATTCGGTGTTTTATTTTCAGGTTGTTTATAATCTAATGCTTGAAGAAGAAGCGGTGTCGCTTCCCCAGACTCTGAATCTGGAAGAAAATCCCTCGGAGTTACTTTAAATGGATCTGCATCTTTGATATCAAATTTTTTTATTTCATCTGCATTAATTACAACAGAAGCCATGCTTGTCTTTTCATGAAGACTATAGGGCATTCTAAACAAATGTCTTGGAGAGACGAGTACGAGATCTGCATCTATGTGCTCGGATTTTACTTTTTCTTTAAAATTATTTTTATTTGTTTTTGAAGAAATATCACAAGTATTGCAAAAATAAAAATCTTCTTTTTCCATTTTAGTCATATCAAAAGATTTTTTTTCTCCAATATTTCCAAAACAATTAGGACAGGATATTTTTCTTTTTTTTTCAAAAATTTCTCCCGCAAGTTTTAATTCTGACTTACATGAAGGACATTTAAAGATATAAATTAATTTTTTTATAACTTTATTCCCACATTTAACACAATAGGTCTCAAGCGTATCTTGTTTTTTATTTGAATCCTGAATATCTCCTACTCTTTCTGCAAGCCGTTTATGTATTTGACTGCTTAAATAAGAGCAGATAAGGCGGGGCCATTCTGGAAACATCTCTGATGTTTTTTTACCTGAAACTTCCTCCGGAAATGCTTTCCATGGAATAATTAAATGAAAACCCTTTGAACCTGAAAATTTAATCCCTATGTTTTTTATTCCATTAGTTCTAAGAACATCTACCAGTAGTTCAGCATATATTTTACTATAGTCTAAATATTTTGAGTCTATATCTATAATCAAGTCCCATCCAATTCTTAGGTTCTTCAGCTCTTCTTGATTCATACTGGTTGAAATATTTAAAGGATCACTCCAGAGTTCTTCTGAACAATGAAAAGATGTTGCCCCTTTTTTTGCAAATTCTGGTATGTCTGAATCATATTGAAAAGCATCTGGTCTTTTTCCAAAACCATCAAAGTATCTTGGAACACATTCTCTATTTTTAGAAAATTCTAGCATGTTTTTTCTTATATCTGGCCTTGAATAGTAAAATAGGGCTATTTTTCTTATCCTTTCTTCTTTTATGCTTATTTTTTCTTCTTCCTGTTTCTCCTTTTTACTTTCTTCTTCTATTTGTTCTTCTCTCATAATTAATTATCTTAACCTAACTTTAAATATTTATAGAGGATTTTGTTGAATATTTTAGTGGTTAAAGCAAAAGAATTATTTTTTAGCTTAAAAGTAGGGGGTTTACAATTAGAATAGATAATAGTTACAAAATAAAAAAACCACTACTAGAATTAAATTTTTTAATTGTTTTCAGTATAACAATATTTAAAAGCCAGATTGCTTTTTGATAAATATGATATTAAAATTAGAGAGGCCAAAGTTGTTTTCGGACATTATAGGAATAATCTCAGAATTAGTTTTGGAAGTAAAAATAAGAGTAAACAAAGAGGGCATGAGTATGATTGCTATTGACCCTGCAAATGTGGCAATGGTTATATTTAAGGTTCCTGCAAATGCATTTACACAATTGGATGTTCAGGATGAAACTATCGGAATTAATCTTGAAAGTTTTAAGGCGATTTTAAGAAGATGCTCGCTTACAAGCTCCCTTGTTTTATCAACAGAAGATAACACTTTAAAGATAGAAATAATGGATAGAATAAAAAGAGAATTTACGCTTACGCTTCTTGATTTAGACTCTAAAGACAAGCCTATTCCCTCTCTTGAATTTACAACAAAAGTTGAAATGAACTCTATTGATTTTGCAGAAGCAATTGAAGATTGTTCTATTGTTTCTGATTCATGTGGTTTTGAAGCAGAAGGAGATAAATTTGAAATATTTGCAAAAGGTCCGCTTAATTCAGCAAGATTAGCTTATTCTTCTGATGAAGTTAAAATAGAATCAATGGAAAAAGCAAAAAGCAGATATTCTTTAGAATATTTACAAAAAATGATAAAAGCAACAAAAATAAATGACAAGGCCATATTAAATTTTTCAAAAGATTATCCTCTTAAACTTGAGTTTAAGACTCCGTCAATAGAGTTAGCGTTTATTCTTGCACCAAGAATTGAGACCGAGGACTAAGGTTTGTCTATCTTTTAGTTATTAATAACAAACATTAGTCCGAGCAGAAGACTAGGATTTGTCATCTCTTTTTTATTTTCCTTGTACCAAAACGTTTAAATACCTTTTAGGACTAATCATATTGATAATAAACCTACTACACGCAGTAATATTCATACTAATATACATATGAACATTCATAAAGACATACTTGAATTTGTTAAAGAAAAAAAAGTGGTAACTAGTTCTGAATTAGCAAAGCATTTAAAGATAAGCTGGAATACTGCAGACAAATATCTTCTAGAAGAAGTTATAAGTGGTAATATAGAAAGAATAAAAAAAGAGGGGGTTAATTTATGGATGATAAAATGAGGAATAAACGCTCGCAGATAACGCTTTTCGTAATCATCTCTATACTTATTGTAGTAGCACTCATTCTTCTTTATACATTTGTAATAAAGCCTTATATTGACGCATCAAGGATAGGCGACCCAAAAGTTTTCATAGAAAAATGCACAAGTGATAGCATAAAAAATTCTGAAAAAGAAATATTAGATAATAATGGGTATCCTGAAAATATCACTAACTATATTCTGTATAGTAAAGAAAAAGCAAGTGAAAAAGTTCCATACTTATGTACTGTATCAATGTTTTATATTCCCTGCGTAAACCAAGAGCCAATGCTTATGGAAAACATAAAAAAATATATTGAAGAAAATATAAGAGAAGATGTTTCTTCTTGCTTCTCTAATCTTGAATCTAAATTAAAAAGGGGTGGAAGAGAAATTACCTCTGGAAATCTTACAATAAATATTGAATTTGAGACAAAAGCCATAAAGGCAGATATCAAAAAAGATTTGGCAATAAGCCGAAGAGGAAAGACAGAAACATTCAGCGTATTTGATACGAAGATTAATAGTCCAATCTATAATCTTCTTTACACTGAGAATAAGATAGTCTATTTTGAATCACAATTCTGTGCATTTGATAGTGTTTCATGGATGAGATTTAATCCTGACTTAAACATAAAAAAATTCAGTGCAAGCGACCAAACAAAAATTTATACTCTGACAGATAAAGACAGTGAGAAGAAAATTAAATTTGCTGTGAAGACTTGTGTTCTTCCGGCTGGATTGTAAGATCATAATAAAAATGGAAACTAAATTAAAAAATAAAAAATTAATTAGCACATTTGAAATATTCGTAATGATAACTGCAATATTTGCTTTTGCTTATATCATTTCTTCTCCTGAAATTGTTAGTGCAACAGCTACTACAACTGGTTGCTGCCCTCAAGCAAACAATGGAGCAATATGCCAGAATATGAACACTCTTGATGCAGGAATGTGCCAAACTTCTCTTGTTGCAACCTCCTGTGATTTTTATGATCCGTGTAAAAGGGGTTGTTGTTATAATCCAAGTGAAGGGTTATGTTCTCCTAACTCTCCAAAAGATAATTGTGAACAAAATAGTGGAAATTGGAGCGATGATGCTACTTGTATTTCACAAAGTCAGTGTACTTTGGGATGCTGTGTTCTTGGAACACAGGCTCCAATGACGACTTCAAGAGAATGCACTAGATTATCTAATGAATATGGATTTACCAAAAGTTTTCAGGAAATTGATTCTTCTGGGGGATGTTTTAGTTATATTGATCTTGATGATGAAGGTGCATGTGTTATGGAAGGAGGAGAATATGCTCCTTTTGATTGTTCGTTCAAAACAAAAGGAGAATGCCAATCAAGTAATGGGCATTTTTATAAGGATAATTTATGTACTAATATCAATTTGAATACGGTTTGTATTCCTACTGTAAGGAATGAATTTAGAACATCTTGCTTTGAAAATAAAGACCAGATCTATTTTATTGATTCTTGCGGGAATAAGGCAAATATTTATGATTCTGCGAGGGCAAATGATCCTGAATATTGGAAAACAATTATCCCTGCTTCACAGTCATGTGCTTCTACACCCAATAGTGCATCGTGTGGAAATTGTGATATACTCGCAGGAAGCACTTGTGAACAATATAGGCCTGGAAGAGATGCAGAACCAAACATGGGGGAAAACATCTGCAGAGATTTAAACTGTAATGCATACGGCAAAAAGCATGGGGAAAGTTGGTGTGTAAGTGAGTATGATAGTAATATTTTTGGAGCAGCGCCGGTTGGTTCAAGATTTTACAAAGGAATTTGTATGGATGGAGAAGTTAGTGTTGAGCCGTGCGCGGATTTTAACCAGGAAATTTGCTTAGAGCAAAATTCGGGAAGTTTTTCAGAAGCACAATGTGTTGTAAATGATTGGAGAACTTGTCTTGGTGCGAATAATATTGGGGATGATGAGAGAACGTATGAAGATGTTAAAGAGGAATGTGATAAACATACTCAATGTGTAATGTTTAATGAAATTGAAGGAGAGACAACTACGAGTGATGCTTATGAACAAAATGGTATGACTGGTTTTCCTGGTTTCAGGGAAATAAAAAGCGATGGTAATTCTATTGCTAATGTTGAACAAGCAAGTGTTGAAGATATAGGAAAAGACCAAAATAAAGTTATTCCTCTTTGTGTTCCAAAATATACCCCTGGATTGCAATTTTGGAATACCCAAAATAATTCGGGTTCAAATAATAATCAAAATTCAAATCAACAAGGAAGTTCTGGAATGGGTTATGGTGGAAGTACAGCTGAAACAACAGCATTATGTTCTATTGGAAATTTTGTTTGTATAGGAAATGAAAAAAAATCCAGTTTATTTGGAAGTTTTAACGAAGATCAAAATATAATTTGCATAAATGGTGGAAGCAATAATGATAACGTGCCGGTGTATATTGACACTCTAAATGAAAGATGCAGAATGTTGGGAAGCTGTGGCGCCTATGTAAATTATGCAGGAGAACTTGGAAGCAATTCAGAAGATGCTGTAAACAAAAGCATAATTCAAAGAATGAAAATAGGTGCGAGTGGGGATACAAGCACAGAAAAAGGAAGCACAGATACTTATTCTCCAGGATATTTAGATAGTTTGAAAGAAAAACCGGGTTTTTCTGCTGCTCTTTCTGATTTTTCCGGAGATAATGCCGGTTTGTCAACGCCAGAAGTGCAGGCAGAAATTTTGAGGACGATTACGGAGAGGATAGCTGGGGAGGTAGAGTATAATCCGAATATGTTTGCGCAATATTTACCGAGTGCCGTGAGTGCGTTTGCGGCTCCTGTCACAAATATAATTTATAACTGGATATATGATGTTGGAGAATTTATAATGAGAAATACTGCTGGACAGATTATTTCAACGCTTCCTGTAAAAGATATATCCCAATTCGCTGCAACAAAACTTGTTAATCCATCCATCACTACAAGTAGTTATAATACTTGGTCTTCAATTGGTACTCAACTCGAAGGTGGTCTTTATGGAGCAGTAACCTCAATTGTAGTAAATATAATCTTATCTAAATTATGGGATCCTGCTGGAGGAAGCATGACTCCTGGAGAAAAACAAGCATTATATGGAGCCATATCTGCTGTAGCAGGAGCTTATGTTACAGCAGCTTATTTAGCCGGTTCTCTAATCGCCCTGGGTCCTGCTGGTTGGATTGGTTTAATTGTTGCGGTGGTAATAACAATTATTACATCTATTTTAACATATGAGGCTGAAAACAAATATTATGTCCTGAAATATTCTTGTTTACCATGGGAACCGCCGCTCGTCGGAGAATGTGACAAATGCAACAAAAATCCACTTGTACCGTGCTCAGATTATAAATGCAGAAGCCTTGGCGCAGATTGTCAATATTTCAATAATCTTGGAGAACCAGGAACATGCTCTAAGATTACTGATACAAGTTCTGCAACAATAACTCCATGGCCAGAAATTTTAACATCTCCTTACGCATATTCAGATGTGCAAGAGATGAGAGCTACAATTGCAGGTGTTGAAGCATATACTGGAATACAATTTGGAGTTATAACCAACAAAGTTGCAGAATGTAAAATTGATACAGTACACACACAGAATTACGATGAAATGTCTTATTCTATGATTCCTTCCACTTCTGCAAACGGACTTGTTGGTTACAATCATATGATTGCACTTTCTCCTTTTGTAACAAGTGGAGGTTCAACTACCGGGACAGATGCGTCGGGAAATACAAATGGAAGTACAACAGGAACAACAAGTGAAAATTCTGTAGCAACTCTTCCAATGGCAACAGGAGAAAATAGATATTTTATAAGATGCAAGAATTTTGCAGGAAATTGGAACTTAGCAGAATTCATCTTCAGAGTAACGGTAAACGAGGGACCTGATGCAACCGCGCCAATAATAACAAGATTTGTTCCTGCAACAGAGTCATATGTGGGTTATGGATTTAATGCAACAACAGTTCAGTTTTATGTAAACGAGCCAAGCGAGTGTAGATATTCGAAAGATTATAATTTAGCTTATAACGACATGGTAGGAACAACCACCTGCACAAACATGGCGGTTCTTGGAGAATGGCCTTGCTATGCTATTCTAAACTTAACTCCAGAAAATAACAATTATTATTTTAAATGCAAAGACACTGCTGGAAACAAAAATGAAAATGCATATGAATATTCTCTTAATTCATGCCAAAGCGGACTGAGTATTATTGAAAAAAGTCCTTCTGGAGAAATAAAAATTGGAACACAAACAGCAAATATTGAACTTTATCTAAAAACTAGTGGGTGTATTGAAGGCGGAAAAGCAACATGTTCATATAATCTTGGAAATGGCCCAATAGAATTTTTAGAGAGTGATTCAACAGAACATTTACAAGTATTTACAACACTTCCCGCAGGAAATTATAATATTCCGGTAAGTTGCAATGACATTGCGGGAAACACTGCAAGCAGCATAATAAGTTTTAATCTTACAATTGCAGATACTGCACCAATAGTTATTTTTGCCAGTAAATCTGGGGGAACATTAAAAGTTATAACAAATGAGCCAGCACAATGTAAATATGCAGGAAATAATACTAATTCTTGTTCATTTAATTTTGAAGAAGGAATAGTAATGACAGGTAGCCAAACAATACATACTACTACCTATGAAAATGAAAAAACTTATTATATCAAATGCAGAAATGTGTTTAATATTACAAATTCAGACTGCGGGATAATTGTAAGGCCCGGAGAATAAAAAGGAAAAAAAATAAAAGATGATGAAAAAAAATAAATCAACTCGCTCGGACTCGCGTTTGCATTTCAAGAATATTGAAACAGGACTTAAATGCAAACGCTCTACTCACGTTCAGACTCAGACAGAATATGGATTATTCTCGTCTAAACGCTCGCAGGTAACCATATTTATTATAATCGGGATCATACTTCTCGTTGGCATTGCTGTTATTTTTCTTGCTTTCAAGGATCATTTTTTGCCTGAAAAAAATATTCCGTGGGACGTCAGACAAACAATGGAAAAATGCATAAAGGATTCTGCAAATGATGCAGTAAAAGAAATTATTTCTCAGGGGGGATATTCTGATAATACCATTGTTTCAAAAGAGAATATCTTATTTGAAGAAACGCGAATACCTATTTTATGTTTAACTTCAGGGTATGATGAGTTATGTACAAATCTCGAACCAATGTTAATTCAAAATTCTGAAAAAGAAATAAAGGAAATTATAACTCCTAAAATAGAAAGTTGTTTTTCTGAACTTGAAACACAACTTAAAAAAACATATTCTTATCAAGCAGAAACAACATTCATTGATGTTAAAATAGTACCTTCTTACGTAGATTTGATAGTTAAAAAGAAAATAACAATTCAAAAATCAAATCAAACAGAAAACTTTGAAGATTTCAGCCAGAAAATAAATAATGTTCTTTATGACTCTATTATATTGACGAATGAAATAATAAATGAAGAATTAAATTGTGATTGTTCAATAGAAAGTTGCAATGCAGATATAATTAAACTTAATGGAAATAATCGCAATTTTGAGATAACAAAACCGGTTTTTAGCAATAATAATGAGGAAGTGTATATTATAAAAGAAATTTCTTCTGGAGATAAGTTTCAGTTTGCTGTCAGAAATTGCGTAAGGAGGGTGCCGGGAATCTAAAATGAAAGTTAAAATATTTATTACTTTAAGTTTAATTTGTTTAGCAATAGCATTAATTCCATTGATAACAGCAGAAATTGGCTGTTGTTATGATAGTGGACAGGGAATATGCTCCCTTAATGCTGACAAAAATAATTGTATTAATAATAGTGGAAATTGGAGCAATGATGCTACTTGCAATGCAGAGAGCAGATGTACAAGGGGATGTTGCATTGCCGGAAATGTTATTGTATTTACAACAGATAGAAGATGTGAAGTTATTTCTTCAGCTTATGGGGTTACAAAAAATTTTAATTCTGGCATGACAGAAAGTCAATGTTATTCACAATCACAAACAGGAATAGATGGAGCATGTGTTTTTGGAGAAGATAATAATTGCATAATTACTAGTTCTTCAGGAAATTGTACTGGGACTTTTTATCAGGGAGTATCTTGTACTGATATTAATACTACCTGCCATACAACTTCTAATACAACATGTTACAAAGAAGATGTTTATTCTCTTGATTCTTGTGGAAATCCTGACCATAAAACTAGTGATTGTGATTATGCTTCTGGAACAATTTGCAGAAAAGAAGGAAATACTGCTTTTTGCAAAAACTTAAATTGCGCAGATGGAAAAAATAATGGGCAAAGCTGGTGTGTTAGAATACCAGAGATATGGAAAGGTGCTCCTGTCGGCTCTCGTTATTTTAGACAATACTGCCTTAATGGAGAAATTTTCACAGAGCCTTGTGCTGATTTTAGGACAGAAACATGTTTGTCAGAAGAAATCACGACAGCGGTAGCAAAATGTGAGTTGAATGACTGGAGTTCTTGTCTTGCTGCTGGCAATGATTCGGCAGCATGTGGAGAATTAGAGCAATGTAAAATGTGGGCACCGGGTGGAGAATGTGTAGAAACAGGAAGTGGGAATATTTATTGTGGTTTTGAAAATAAATTTTATAAAATGACTGGAACAAGAGATTCAATGACTAGGGGAGAAGAAGTAACAGAAACAGATATTGTTATGGATGTTGATTCTTCTGGCGGGGAACATTTTGTTGGTGGTGCTGGAGAATTAATAGGGGACTTGCATTTAGAAACATGTGTTCCGATAGTTTCAGGTGGTTTAGAGTTTTATCCTAATACAATAAATAATTCTCCTAGTGTTTCCTCAACAGAAGTAAGTTCGGCTACGGAGATTTGTGCGAAGGCGAGTTATAATTCAACGATAGAGTTTGTAAGTCAAGATGGTTGTTGGTATTTTAAGTTAGATCAGGTAGAGGAAAATTATTTTGGAAATGCAGGATTGCTTGCGACTACAAAAGAATTTTGGAATAAAAATGGTGAGGAGACAATATTATCCGGAAAATTTGATGGGGAGGGAAGTTCAAAAATGATAAATCCTTATGTTTATTGTGTCAAGGGAGATAACCTTGAAGAATGGTTGGATTGGGCGAAGTGGGGAGGCGGGGGAGTTGCGGTGATTGGTGCCCTGGGATATAATCCCGAGATTGTGATACTGGGGCTTAGTATGGTTTTACAAGCTTATATCATAGATCAAGTTGGTTTCTTACAGGATTTGTTAGGAGATTTTTTGAAACTTCTTGGCATAAATACGAGAATAAGAGAAAATTTTGGTGTTATCTCTCTTGTTTGGGATAAAAAAATAAAGGAAATTCCTGTAAATCCTGAAGTTATAGATTATCTTGAAAAAAGATGCCAGGCAATAGCGGATTGTGGTGGAAAACTAAACTGGATTGGCACATTGGGAGCACAAAGCAACCAGACAGGTTTTCAGGGAATAATGAATGAAACTGATAATGGAACATATTATGGTGTAAAACTTTCTAACAAAGTTGGAAACGAAGATGAAAACGGCGATTATATCTTGAAATTTGCTTATGAGTTTACATGTGCACCCTACAAAGCGCCAGTAGGCGCTTCTGACTGCGGAAAATGCGGCAGCGATGGATTTGCATGTTCAAAATATAGATGCAAGGCACTTGGACAAAAATGTGAATATTATGAACCAGAAGGAGTGGAAACAGGAATATGCCAGAATTCAGACGATAATGAACCGCCAAGCATAACTCTTTCGATTGAGCCTGCTTCACCGATCAGACCAAATACTGCTGTAAGAATAAATGCTTTAACAAATGAAAGAGCAGAATGTAAATTTGACATGGGTGTTGCAGGGACAAGTTTCGAAGGAATGAATTATGATTTTGTTGGAGATTATACTCTTAACCATAATGTAACTTTAAATATTCCTGGACAAAATAGTTATAATGAATCAGAGGGATATGATTTAATAAACCGCGACGGAGAATATGATGTTTATGCTAGATGTATGGATGCTGTTGGAAACTGGAATCTTGCTCCGTCTTTAATATCCTTTGAAGTAATGGAAACTCCTGACCTTCTTGCACCAATACTTTCAGACTTCAATCCTGCATCAGGTTCAAGGATAACTTATGGACAAACCTCCAAGACAATAAGTTTCAAAATAAATGAACCAGCAGAATGCAAATGGAGTTTTGATGATAAGAATTTTAGTGAAATGGAAAAGAATTTTAGTTGCGATACTGCACCAAGTGATTACGGCATTCTTCATGGTTATTTTTGTTCAGGAACATTAACAAACATAACAAATGACACAAATTCTGAAACAAAATTTTATATGAGATGCAAAGATCAGGCTTGGCTTGAAGGAATAGAAGATGATTTATACATAAGAAATACGAATGAACAAAGTGTTATCTATGTATTAAAACCATCACCAGAATTATGGATAAAAAATATAACTCCGATCGGAGAATTAAAAATTAGTGGCTCAAATATGACTACAACGCTTAGAGTTATTACTGCAGATGGCTCTAATAATGGAATTTCAGAATGTTATTGGTCTCAAAGTCAAACAATCGAAAGTTATGCTAAATTTTTTAATACTAATTCAGCAACACATACACAAATAGTAAATATACATGGGGGAGAAAATACATTTTATATCCGTTGCAGAGATTTGGATTCAAATGGAAATGAAATAAACCAGGTTTTAAACTCTACAACATTTAATGTCATCATTGATACTTCTCCCCCAATGATAATTCTCGCTTATATAAATAATTTAACACACCAACTTCAGATTGTTACAGATGAAATATCAGAATGTAAATATAACAATAATGAAACAACTAGTTGCTTGTTTGAATTTTCAAACGGAACTTTGATGACACCCGCATGGGGAATGATACATTCTACACCTTATTACAACAAATTCTATTATATAAAATGTAAAGATCAATTGGGTTTTGTTAATACTAATGAATGCGGGATAATAGTAAATGTATAGATAAAGTATAGTAAATGATATAACCTATGGGTGCGTCATTTCCTAAATAGCAAAGGCGCAAACTAGGATTAAAATTCAGCGTCCTTTTCTATAAAGAAAAGTATAAAAGCATAAAATACTAAGAAAAAATAGGAAAAGATAATAACAAAAATGGGTAAAAAAAGTAATAAGAACTGGAACTCGCGCTTGCATTTCAAAAATATTAAAACTGGACTTAAATGCAAACGCTCGAACTCGCAAGCCAACTCACTTATTAATATTAACTTATTTGGTGGGTCGTCTCGCTCGCAAATAACTCTATTCGTAATCCTAGCAATAGTTATCGTAGCAGTCCTTATAATTTTCTTTACTTATGCCCTTCCAAAAATAAGGGCATATTTCAGCAACCCCCAAATAGGTTTAGAAAATTGTTTTAAAGATAATATAGAAAAAGAACTTCCAAAAATTTTACTTGCTGGCGGAACATTAAAACCAGAACTTTACTTCATGTATGAGGGCGGGATGGTGGATTATCTTTGCTATACCTCTGAATATTACAAAACATGTACTATGCAAAAACCATTCATAAAGCAGGATATTGAAAACCAGTTAAAAACATCAATAAATGCTAATGTCCAAAAATGTTTTAATGATTATACTGAAAAATTAAGAGTAAAGGGTTATATTGTAAATGTTTCTCCTGAAAATGCTGATTTAAGTTTACAAATTCTTCCAAAAGAAATTGTTGCTTCACTTAACAATCAAATAATCGCAAAAAAAGGAGAAGAAACTATTTCTTACTCTGGAACTAACCTTTTCAATGCAAAAATTTCTTCAAATGTTTATGAAATTTTAATGGTTGCTTCTTCTATATTAAACTTTGAAGCAAGATATGGTGATTCTAATCCTGAGACATACATGTTTTATTACAAGAATCTTAAAGTTGAAAAGAAAAAGCAATCAGATGGAACAAAAGTATATATCCTCACTGACAAGAACACCGAAGAGAAATTTAAATTTGCGACAAGAAGTCTTGCCTGGCCTCCAGGTTATGCGCTACAATAATAATATGAAAAATAAAAATATATCATTACTGGTTTTATTATTTATAGCATTAGCACTATCTCTTTCCCTTTCACTCGTTTCTGCAGCAAATGCTTGTTGTGAAAAGACAACAAATGGGGCATGGTGTCAGAATAGTCAATCAGAATTATGTGCGTCTGGTTTCAGACAAGCACCAACTTCATGTGAAGCAACGAGTTATTGCAAAAAAGGTTGTTGTTTTGATTCACAAGAAGGATTATGTATGGAAAATACCCCTCAGCAAATATGTCAAACCAATAATGGCAGTTGGAGCGATACTGCTGATTGCCAAATTCCACAATGTTCACTCGGATGCTGTGTTCTTGGAAATGAAGCAGCACTTGTAACAAAAGTAAGATGCAAAACACTTTCAGGATTTTATGGATTAGAGACAGACTTTAGACAAGGAATAACAAATGAGATGACTTGCCTGGCAGAAGCAAAATCAGAAGAAGAAGGGGCATGTGTTTATGAAGATTCTCCCGGACATAATACTTGCACATTTGGAAAAAGAAGTGAATGTGATGAATCTTTTTCCAGTACGACTTCAACGAGTAATGCAACCGGAAATGCAACCGAAGTAGTAAGTACAACTGCTGGAACAACAAGATTTTATGATGGAAAATTATGCACTGCACAAGATCTTAATACTGATTGTCAGAAATCACAAATAACTATGCTTGTAGAAGGAAAAGACGAAGTTTATTATGTTGATACATGCGAACAAAAAGCAAATATTTATGATTCTTCAAGATATGATGATCCTCTTTATTGGACTTATGTTGTTGAAAAAGCAGATTCTTGTGGGGCAGGACAGAATAATGCTGGCTCAACGACATGTGGAAATTGTGACTATTATCTTGGGAGTATGGGAAAAGAAGCAACATGGAATGCTAACCCGGTTTATGGAGATTACATGTGCTCAAGCTTAGATTGTGAAGGGCATAAACATGGAGAGAGTTGGTGTGTTTATGATTCTCCGAGAGATTATGGGCAAGATACTGTCGGTTCTAGAGATTTTAAAGAAGTATGTCTAGATGGAGAGATTTTGCAGGAACCATGCGCAGATTTTAGAAATGAAATTTGTGTTCAAGGAACATCAGGAAGTTATAATGAAGCAAGATGCACTGTCAATAAATGGCAAGATTGTTTGCAACAAGTTGAAGATGATGATTGTAATGATATAAATGCAAGAGATTGTTATTGGATTGAGGAATATTTTTATGATTCTAACACCCAAAAAATAGCACAAAGCAGTAATGAAACAGATGAATATGGAATTTATCTTACTGCACAAGGTGCTTGTTTGCCAAGACATCCCCCGGGATTTACTTTTTGGGGACAAAGTTCTTTAACTTCGTCTACAGGAACAAATATTAATGGAAGTTTTTCTGCTCCCTCAACTGGAAGTTTTGGAACAGGATATGTTCAGCCAACATCCGATATAAGCGCATCTGATATGTGTTCTATTGGAGATTCAACATTAAATGTGAAATATACTAAAGTAGAAAGACCTGCTGATTTTATGGGAATTTTTGGCGATGAAGAATGGGAATGTCAAGGTTATGCTTATGGGGACCAGTATGATAGCTCTTATTGTGAGATTATAGAAAATTCCGGAAGAATGAATCAATGGGCAAGTGATATGAATTCAATTTGCTATTCACTTGGAGATTGTGGGGGATATATTAATTGGATTGGAACGTATAATGGGGAAGGTTTTGCTGCTTACAATAATAGCGTAAGATTTGCAGGAAGTGGGGGTGCACAGATTCTTGGAAGAAATAATTCTGCAGGAACACCAGCACAACAAACTACTACTGGGACAACTGGAACGACAGAAACAGGTGGAAATTCTGCATCAAATATGGATAATGTGGTGGCAGGAACACAAGCAATACAAACAGGAGCAAATGCAATAGATACTATTTCTCCTTCGTCTTCAACTTCAACTACGGGAAATGTTATTCGGGATTTTATAAAAAATATCTATGGTGGGAAATAAATGTAACTAAATAGTCGTAACAAAAACGAAAGATATAAAAAGGGGAAAAACTTAATAAAAAAATGAAAAATGAAACATTCAGAAGAGGATTGAAAAGAATTGGACTAGTCGGGATTCTTGGAGCAGGATTAATGTTTGGAGAAGAAGCAAAAGCAGGAAGTGATGGAGAATATATCTGGAAATTAAACTCTGTAACCACTAAAAATCCTTCTGAAAAGCGAGTCTATGACATTGTTGGAACCTTGGTTGGAAGACAAGAAGAATTAGATGCAGAAGATGCTGCAAAAAAAATGAATACAAAATTGGAAGCAAACATAGAAAAAAATACGGGCTTATTGGAAGAGATAAAGAAACAGCAAAGAAAAACACAAACAAATACTAAAAAGACGAATTATTCTAGTTTACCTGTAAACTCGAGCAGAGAAGGTTTAGAAAAAAGGTGGATAGACAGAAGCCCGAATACTGATATGTTCTTTACATACCAGTATTATGCGGACAAGAACAATGATGATGCTAAATGGAAACAGGCTACATCTCAAAATAGGATAATGAGCTATCCTGAGGAATTTGAAGGTTTGGGAATCACAAAAATAAAGCTTGGAGAATCATTTGCATTCGGAGCTATTTTTAATCAAAAGAAGAATAGCATGTATTATTTTCGTGTTCTCTATAATGGAAAAGAATTTTTTTCAAAAAATGAGCTGATAAGCAGAGATAAAGTAATAACCTATTATGAATTTGAAAAAGGCACTAGTTCTCCTGGAGAATATACTGCTGAATGGGGAATAGATGGTAATCCTGAATCAGTAGGCAGGAACAAAATAATAATCGAATAAATAGAATAAAAAAAGAAAAAAGCTTAAACAAAAAAGAGTGAAAGAATGAAAAAAGAAAAAAGCAGGAAAAATAAAAGCAAGATTTTGAAAGCGATAGCTTTCTCTGAGATGTTTGTGATGGTGCTTGCGAGTTTTGCATTTGCGTTTATTTTTAGCGCAGGGATGGTGAGTGGAGCAACAAATTATCGTTATGATTCATCTGGAACTAGATATAGTTATAATACTATATCCAAACAATTTTATTCTTATAAAAATGGAATATACACGCTAGATACTTCAATGAATGAAGATAAATGGGTTCATTCCCTGTTAAGTACTCCACCATTTGGAACAAATACTGAATCTTATAGTACTCCTATCAATCTTTATGAAGTAGATCCCGATACTGGAAATGTAAAAATAACAGATAGAAAAAGTGGGATAATCACATATGGAACCCAAAATGAAAATTTTGAGGGTAGTGTTGAGGAATGGATAAACAACAGGTATGGAGATTATGTTGCTGCACCTATTAAAGAGTTAGATAAAAACGCTGTACGGGAAATTAAGAAAACTATTCCCGGATATTCAGCACCAGCCACCCTACCCGCACCGGCAACAGCACAAGCAGCTCCCGGAATAGAAAGTCCCGCAGACAATACTGAAGATGATTGGAATTTTGAAACAGATTGGAGCAGTATTAAATATGAAGCAAAAACTGTTGATGGAAGATTAGGATATTTTTCTACTAAAGAAACTGCAGAAGCATATGCCGGTTATAATGGAATTGTTACAGAATTAGGCGCAGTCTCGCCCTCAGCCGCAGTAGGAGAATCATTCGGCTCAGAAGAATATTCTTTCCTTGGATTAAAAAAATTCACCATGAGTGGATGGGGACATCTTGCAGGGAATCTTATGGAGGGAGTTCAATGGGCTGGTGCAGTTTGGGGAGTTATTCAACTAGCACAAGCAATGGGTGTAGTTCCAGAAGATATGGCAAAACCACTTGGAACATCTCTTTTTGCAGGAATACTTGCAGGAAAAGGAGTTCTTGGATTAATCAAAAGTATGGGAAGTGCTAAATCGGGAGTTGGATTAGAATATTTTGGAAAAGGAAGTTTTATTGGAGGTAATGCTGGTCTCATTTCATTCGGTATTGGAGCAGTCGTCGCCTACCTCATTTTTGCAAACCAATATAAAAAAGAAAAAGAACAAACAAAAACTCTAAATTTCAAATGCATGTCTTGGCAAGCACCATCTGGCGGCAATAGTTGTGCAGAATGCAACAAAGACCCAATGAGACCTTGCAGCGAATATAGATGCAAAGCACTTGGACAAGCATGCGAACTTCTTAACAAAGGAACAGGACAAGAAAAATGTGAATGGGTAAACAGAAATGATGCGATATCTCCCGGAATAAAACCATGGAATCAAGTTCTTACAAATGGATATGTTTATGCTCAAGTGAAACCAAGACCTGCTGGCGGAGGAAGTGCGACATCAGGAATGTGGATTGAAAGAGCAACAGAAAATGCAAATGGAAATAAATGCATTGATCCATACACCCCAATTGAATTTGGAATATTAACCTATAATCAAAACAATCAACCAGAACCAGCACAATGCAAGATTGAATACACACGCACGAACAGTTTTTCTGAAATGGGATATTATTTTGGAGACAGCAACCTATATTTAACAAATCACTCGCAAAAACTTTCTATGCCAAGTATTTCAAGTCTAAGAACAATGAATGAAAATGAATCAGAAGGACTTCCGATGGAACAAACTCCCGGAGAATATACTTTTTATGTAAGATGTGCTGATGCAAACGGCAATGAAAATAGAGATGAGTTTGCAGTAAGATTCTGTATTGATGAGGGACCAGATATGACTGCACCAATAATAAAAGGAACAAATTTTGGAAATCAAACAACACCGGTTCAGTTTGGACAAGACAATCTTTCAATAGATGTTTATACAAACGAGCCAGCAAATTGTTTCTGGGAAAGAGAAGATAGAGATTATAATTATATGGGGAATCAAATGTCCTGTTCAAGTAATGTTCTTGAAATGAATGCAGAACTTTTATACACTTGCCATACTACTTTAACAGCAATAGAAGACAGAACAAATAATTATTTTTTCTTTAGATGTGTTGATCCATCTGGAAATGCAATGCAAGAAGGGTATCAATTCACAGTAATAGGAACACAACCGCTTGACATAATCACCTTCGGGCCTAATGGAACAATTGCTGGAAGTACTTCTACTATTCAAACAACTCTTCATGTAGAGACAGCAAATGGTTACAATAACGGCGAAGCTATATGTTTCTATTCTTCAACAGGAGAAAATTCAAGTTATATTGAATTTTTCTATAATACTTCTGAATTCACCAATATACATAATCAAGTTCTTGATTTAAATTCAGGTACATATAATTATTATTTCAGATGTATTGATTTGGGTGGAAATAGTGCGATGAATTCTACGACATTCACCCTTGATATGGACCGAGAATCTCCTTTGATTGTGAGAGCCTATAATGAAAACAATCAGCTTTTAGTAATAACTGATGAATCATCTGATTGTAGATATAACACGCAATCATGTAGCTTTAATTTTATTGATGGCCTGTCTATGTCAAACGCTAACTCAACAGTCCATGAAGCAGAATGGAAAGAACAAAATTATTATATAAAATGTGCTGATGGTTATAATAATCAACCAGACCCTACAGAATGTTCTATAGTAGTAAGGCCTTATTTGGGATAACTTTTGGAAGTTCGTTTTTATAACAAAAAAGCAGGATAAATGCGAGCATATATCATAAATTAAAAGAGAGGTAAAAAGAAAATAAAAAATGAGAAATAAATTATTAACAAATCGACGCTCAACTCGCGTTCAGACTCGGATAAAATCTAAACTAGTCTCGTCTAAACGTTCGCAAGAATCCATCGGCATGTCTTTTAACATGATTTTTTCTATAATCCTTATAATATTTTTTCTTGTAGCGGCATTTGTGGCAATAAAATATTTTCTTGGTTTACAGAAAGAAATGCAGCTTAGAACATATTTTGAAAGTTTTCAAGGAAAAATAAATGAGTTTGGAAGTTCTGCTGGAATTGTGGGAAATGAGTATATTTTTGAAAAAAATGCTCCTTCTGGCACGTCGGCTTTATGTTATATAAATTTTAATGCGCCCACAGGAGAATGTATAGCAATAAAGGGTCAACTTGGCACAAAGCAAGCAAATTTTGTATTCTCTTCTTCAAACTATGATAAGATTATGAAAAGAGCCGGATATAAGATGATTACGGGCATAAGTACAAACAGCCTGCCACCCGGTGCAGATACTTCCTGTTTTTGTATTCCGGTCAAAAATGGAAAGATAAAAATAAAAATATTAACTTCAACTGATAATTCTGATGTAAAAATAGAATCAGCATAAACTTAAAAAATGAAAAACTCGCGCCCGCATTTTAAGCATATTAAAATGTTACATAAATGCAAACGCTCGAAAAAAGGTTTTGAAATGTCATTCAGTGTGATTTTTTCCATTATTGCTGGAGCAATAATACTCTCCTTGGCGATTTATGCAACTATAAAATTCATAAACATCGGACAAGAGACAACATATGTTGAAGCAGCAAAAGAAATAGATAATTCTCTTGGGGATTTAGTTACAGGGATAGCAGAAGGAGTATCAACAAAAATAACTTTTAGAAAAGAAACAAGAGTTCTCTTCAATTGTTCTCCTCCGCCAGAGGATATAAATAGTCCTTTTGGAAAACAAACTATCGGATTTTCAGAACAATCTGGAATAGGACAAGAGTGGTATGAATCAAAAACAAAAATAACGAGAAAAAATAAGTATGTTTTTGCTAATAATACTGAACAGGGGAAGAAAATGTTTATTTTTATAAAACCTTTTTATATGGGCTTTAAGGTTGATGATTTAATAATTATGAGTTCCAGCAATTATTGCTTTGTTACAAGCGGAACACCCTATCCTAGCAGGATAATTGAAGATTTAAGAAACCTACAAATGGAAAATATACAATTTGCTGGTTCTGTTGATGAATGTGGAGCAGGAAATATAACTGTTTGTTTTAATAGCTACGGATGTAATATTAATATTGACTCTCCTTCTCGATTAGGATACGACGATTATGAAATAGGAAGTGTTGAAAAAAATAGAGAATATTTTAACTATGTTGGAAATCTTTTATATGGTGCAATTTTCTCCTCAAAAGAGATTTATTCCTGTAATCTTGACAGGCTTGGAAAGAAAACAGCAACATTAGCTGAACTTTATTTGGGAAAGATAAGTGTAGTTCCATCCAGTTGTAGTTCTGCAATTGGATCTGACCTATCAACTTTAATGGATGCATTTAATGCAGGGAATATAATCAACAAGTATGGGACTGCAAAAAGTATGGATAATACTAATGCCCTCGCAAATTGTAAAATCTATCCTGGAGAAAGTTATGGGAACGTATAATCATCAAAAAAACCTCAAACAAAAGGTTTTTTAGGGTAGAAAACATTGATTTAGAATCAAAAAAAGAGGAAAAGGAGCAACTCAAAAATGCACGAAACCTTCGGTTTGAACAGAAGGCATTTATTGAGACTTAGAAATTGAAAATTTCTAATTGTTCATTTTTCAAAGAAAAATAAACATGGTAAAAAAAATAGGGATAATCTCAATAAAAGGTGGCGTAGGCAAGACTTCAACAGTCTCTTCGCTTGGCGCTTCTCTTGCAAATGATTTTGATAAAAGGGTTCTCCTTGTTGATGCAAACTTTTCTGCGCCCAATTTAGGAATCCATCTTGGTATGTTGGATCCTGAATTTACAATACACCATGTTCTTAATAACAAAGTACATATACGCAAAGCAATTTATGATACAGGACATGGCTTTCATATTCTTCCCGGCTCTATTTTTTATCAAAAAATAAACCCATTTAAGCTAAGGGAAAAATTAAAAGAGATTGAAAAAAATTATGATATTATCCTTATTGATTCTTCTCCAACATTAAATGAGGAAATACTTGCAACAATGCTCGCCAGTGATGAACTGATTGTTGTAACCACTCCAGACCTTGCCACGTTAAGCACTACCATGAGGGCAGTAAGATTAGCTAGACAAAGAAAAACCCCAATAAATGGACTTATATTAAATAAAGTTTATAATAAAAATTTTGAATTATCCATAAAGGAAATTGAAGATACAAGTGGGTGTGATATTCTTGCAGTAATTCCTCATGATATAAATATTCCTAAAACCCAATCCGAGTATATGCCGTTAACAATGGGTAAATCAAATAGTGCATCAAGAGAGTATAAAAGACTTGCCGGAATATTAGCTGGAGACGAATACGAAGAAAGTTTTTTTAAACGGATTATTAGTAAGTTTAAGAATAGTTTTCAAAAGCAAGAGGTTAATAGGGTTATATTTAAAGAGAATTATTAACTTTATATTTAATCAATGGAGATGTCTTAATAAAAAATGATGGGGAAAATGTTAAAATCAACTCGCTCGGACTCGGCTTCCAACTTTAATATGAATATCCAAACTTTAACAAAATCGAAAGCCTCGCAAATGAAAATCATGGAAATGAGTTTCATGATTCTTGCACTCTTTCTATTTTTTGTTATGGTTGGATTGTTTTTTCTTGCTTCATTTACTTCTGATTTAAAGGACAGAGTAAATTTGCTTTATAGACAAGGGACAATAAATACTCTTGTTGCTCTTTCTGGAACTCCAGAGTTTACATGTGGCGAATCAAACTGCGTTGACCTTGACAAAATGATTGTGTTAAAGGGCATGACGGCAGGTACTGGGGCAGACTATAGAAATTTTTGGAATCTTGGAAGTTTAAAGGTTATAAGAGTGTACCCCTCTACTACTCAACAAGAATGCACTACTAATTTGAATAATTGCAACACTATAACTATAAAAGAAAAAGAAATAGGAAATAATGAGATTATTGATTGGACTTTTGTGAGTATATGTAGAAAAGAATCAACAAGCGACAGCTTTGTTTATGATAAATGTGAAATAGGAAGAATAGCAGCAGGAACAGTGGAGAAAAAATGATAAATAAAAATAGGTGGAAGAAAGCTCTCGCTTTTGCATTATTAGAATATTCTAAAAAGAGACTTAAATGCAAACGCTCGCAGCATGAATCAATGGGATTTGTGATTATAGTCTCGCTTGTGATAATTGTGGGGGTAATCTTTCTAGGAATAAAAATGAACCAAGATAGCACGCCCCAACAATACAAAGATTCAAACATAATGAATTTCCTTGTGGCAAGCTCAAAATATACTTCAAATTGTTTTGAAAATCATGAACCGCTTACATTAAATGATTTAAAAGAAAAATGTTATAGGTCTGGAAATGAAAAATGTAGTTCTGATGGTATAACAACTTTATGTGAAGTATTAACCAATACATATTCTGAGATGTTAACAGCATCTTGGCTGATTTATGATGATTCACCAATAAAGTATTATGAATTAAAAATTTCTCATAGGATGATATGCAATGATAGCACTAATCCAACAAATCTATTGTTTGAAGAAATTAAGGCGGGAAACTCAAGCCAGTGTTCTATTTCAAGCATAAAAATAGGTCAGGAATCCTTCCCGATAAGCGGCTCTGGAGAAGAATGTATAGTAAGTGAGTTAAAGATATGCGAGAAAGAGACTAAATAGCTTCTAACTCTGCTTAAAGGGAAAGTCCATACCCTTATTATTAACTATCAAAAAACTAGCCATTAAACTAAATAACAATTTTTATCTCTAAAACATCAAGAACAAGAAGCGGCTTTAGCTTTTCCCTTTTTCCCTTATGAATTGGTATCATTTCTATAAGCCCGAAATCTTCCAATACTCTAATATCCTGCCTTACTGATTTAAAATCCCGACCAAGAATTTTCGCAAGTTCATATATTGAATTTGGTTGTTTTGTTTTAAGAACATGTAAAAGACGGGCTTTTTCATTGCTTAGAATACTTCTGATATGAGAAATATCTGATTGTTCGGGACCCTTCTCTCCTCTTAACCTGCTGAAAATTGCACCAAATGTTCCTTGCCTTGTATCAAGAGTTATTGTTCTTGTTTTTATTCTTTTTTCAGCCATCTTAAAATTTTTCTTGTTTTAATTTTAATGAATCAGAAATTAAAAATTTCTGAGTATCAAAAATCTTAAATGTTGAACCCGAAGGGCTCGTTGATTTTTGATTTTTTTAACCATATGGAACCACACCCTTGTGGCGAATAGTCAGAAAATCAATAATTTTCTGGATGTTTATTTTTTAGTTTTAATATTTATGTAAAGTTTGCTTCTTTTCCAGTATTCGTCGTCATAGATAGTATATAAATCTTTCTAGATATGCAGGATATATACTTTCTAGATATATGGTTAATATAACCATATATTCTAAAAATAACCCCTATCCTCAAAAGGTTAATTTTTTTCTTTTTAACAGAACTAGTATTCCCAACACAGTAATACCAAAAGCTTTATAAAGCGATTCGTTAATTTTTCGGTTATTTCCGAGGAAAACACGAGAAAAACAAAAGGTTTTTAAAGCAGAATTTCCATCTTATTCAGTCTAAAAAGACATAAAGAAACAGCAGTGATGACTTATAGTGATTTCAGTGAGAGGTGTCTGTGGATGGCAATTTACTAGCCAACTACAAAGACATTAAGTTAACATTGATTGAAAGGAGGTTTAAAAAATAATGAAAATTAATTTAAAAAAAGTAGCTTCAGTATTAGCAAGCGCTGTTATGTTCGGAAGTACACTTGGTTTCGCAGCTGCTGCATGGCCTGCACCATTCGTAGAGAATGGAGCTGGTGCTAGTGCAATAGTTGTGGGAGCAAATGCTATGACAGGACCAGATATGGTTGCTGCAAGCGATTTAATGGTAAGCTTAAATGCTGGAGTAACTGCTACAGGAACAACAACGGTAACTGGAGATAGTATTAAACTAGAGAAATCTAGTGATAAGTATAACTTGGGTAATGCCATGAATACTTTCTATTCTACTCTAGACGAAGAAGAACTTACTAAGGTTCTTGCAGCTGGAACTTATATGGATGATGCTAATAATGAGTATGACTACGAGCAATCAATTGCAGTAGGCGCACTTACTTTAACACATTTCCAAAACGATGATTTCAATGATGAAAAACCTATTGTTGGATTCAATTTAATTTCAAACGAACATGTTTTAAATTATACACTTGAATTCACTGATAATGCACAAAGAGGCGTACTTGAAACTTCAACAATAACTATGCTTGGAGCAAGTTATTATGTCTTAGATGAAACAAATACAACAAACGGCATGAAATTAACATTATTAGATAATGCTAACAGTGCTATTGTATCTGACGGAGAAGTAGAAACAGTTATGGTAGGAGATACAACTTATACTGTAAATATTGTTTTTATAGACGCGACAGATGTAATTCTAGATGTTAATGGTGTAAAAACCAATAAACTCTCAGAAGGAGATGTATTCAAAGTTGCTACAGACACTTATGTTGCAGTTAAAGATGTTCTTTACAATGCAAAAGAAAGTGGAATAAGTCAAGTAGAAATCAGTGTTGGAAGCGGAAAAATAGTTCTTGAAAATGGGATAGAAGTAAAAATGAATGATAAAGATATCAGTGAAGATACTGATATGATTTTGAATTCATATATTACTAATTCTAGTACAGAACTTTCAAAAATAGTTCTAGAATGGAATTTAGATAGTGATTTCTGGATTGCTCCAGGAACAGATCTAGTATTGCCTGGATTCAAAACTGTAAAATTATCCATGACTGGATTTAATGCACCTAAACAAGAAGCTACTTCTTTAAAAGCATCAAGCGACGAAATCTTTGAAGTTACAACAACTATAAAAGATGGAGAAGTTACATTACCTATATTCTATAATAACAATTCAGATATTTTAGGATTAGGAGAAAAAGCTAAACATGTACTTGTTACTTCTAGTGGGGGAACAGGAACTGATGTAGCACTTAATGTAACAGAAAACAGCTATTTTGTTGTCTCATACCTAGATGGAGATGATGCAGAATCCTATGCCTATGAAATAGATTCTATCACAGATAATGATGGAAAGAACACAACTGTTCTTACAAATCTAGCAGGCGGTTCTGACATTACATTCAGCGAAGTTGGTGATGACAAAGAGATTGGAGGAGCTATAACGCTTACTCTTGATCATGCCAATAAAGAAGCTAAAACTGCTACAATCAATGCCACAACATCTGCTGGAGTACTTTATTTAGATAGAGTATTTACAGAAGAAGGTTTGACATTTAGATTACCAGTTAGCTCAACTGCTGCAGGTGATGGAAACATCAACCTTACAAATGTTGCTGTCTCTACATGGACAATGAACTTTACAGAAGAAACTAAAGATGATGCCATAATGGCCGGAAGCTCATTTACAACTACACTCGGTGTTAATGTAGATGATGGATTAGAACCAACTGCTGTCACAGGTATAACAACCTATGAAACAGAAGATAGTTCTAAGAAATACGAAGGATATATGGTTTCAGATTTAGCTACAAAAGTACTTTGGGATAAACCTTCAAGTGGATTAAAAACACTTGATATAACATACGCCGGAGCAGAATCTACTGCTGACGTTTATATCTCAGAAGCTGCTTCAACTGTTTCAGGAACTAATTCAGTAAAAGTCATAAAAGACTCTGAAGTCGATTCTGCCAAGGATAAAAACTTGATAGTTATCGGTGGTTCATGTATAAACACTGTTGCTGCTACTATGCTTGGAGCAAGTGCACCTGTTTGTGGTGAAGAATTCACTGCATTAACTGGAGTAGCTGCTACTAAGTATTTGATACAAGTTGCTGCAAGTCCTGTAAACGCAGAGAAAATAGCTATGCTAGTTGCTGGTTATGACGCTGCTGAAACAACTCTTGCTGTTGCTAAAGTTAAAGAAGGAACTGTTTCTACAGCTGTAGGAACAAAAGAAGTTCTTCCTATAACAACTGCTTAAAGAACAAACTTTTTATTTTTCTTTTTTTTTTCTTTTTTTTACTTCTTACGGAAGCTCTGTTAAAGTGATATTTAGTTAGATAAAAATTGGGACCCTATTAATTTTTAAGAATAGCTTTCTGAGGAAAGTTTTAAAATATTAATAACTAATCCAGAGGGAAATGCAAGAAACAAGTTTACATGGGTATAGATTAATAATTCAAGCAGGTTAAGCATTTTTCTCATATCAAAAAAACAATGTGCCGAGCACTTTTTATGATGTGTTATATGATAATTAGTACACATCGCTGTTGAACTTATCATATAACAATTAGGTAAAATACTTCCTCCTTTCTTTTTTTCTTGCTTGATAAGCTTGTTCTGGAGTTTGT
>Ga0247842_10000949_pt1 | contig 53732 bp, 54 predicted proteins | sample LaCruzMarch2015__3_FD_192411 | JGI IMG/M metagenome (GOLD analysis project Ga0247842, IMG submission 192411) | Freshwater microbial communities from meromictic Lake La Cruz, Castile-La Mancha, Spain - LaCruzMarch2015_19m | ecosystem: Environmental > Aquatic > Freshwater > Lake | place: Spain... | reverse complement strand
CTAAACCTCTTCCTCCAGTACTACAACAACGAGAGACGGCATCGAGGACTCGGGATGGATGGGATGACTCCAATGGAGAAGCTATGGAAGTGCGCGAGTGTAAACTTGACGCTGCAATGCTACAAAACTTGACATAAAATATATAATATGATATATATTACCTGTAATTGTTCCAGCCATAAATGGGGAGTGTTGATAATGTGTGAGACAAGCGAAAAATTCCGGAATCTTCTCCGGAGGAGCCGGGAAGACGGATTTATGACGCTGTCAATCGAAGACCGGCTGTTCCTCATGGACCAGAGGGAGCACTGTGAGACCTGTGCGGACTGTGCCGATGTCATGGAAGAACACATGGATCGAGAAGCTGGTTGCTAGGTATCGAGACCCCGAGAGTAACATCGAGGGGTCTTTTTTTATGTCCTCAAGTTTCGGCGCGTTGCTTGTTCTTTGTCTCGGAGACTTCTTTTTCATATAATCATAATACTATGGAAGCAAATTTTAATGATGAGACCGAGCGCGGCGCCCTCGGCGAAACAATGATCACTGAAGCTCCGCCAAGTCCCGAAAAGATAAAAGAGATAAAGATCGAGGATAAAACGTTGGTCTTTATCGTCGGTCTGCCGGGGAGCGGAAAAAGCACCTTTGCCACGTCGCACTTTCCCCTCGACTCCATTGTCTCTTCCGATAATATTCGCGGAGAGTTGTCGAATAATCCTCGCAACCAACTCGTTTCGGATCGTGCTTTTGAAGTGGCAAAAAAGATCGCAACGTCGCGACTCCTTGCCGGAAAGATCGCGGTCATCGATGCGCAGAACCTTACAGAAGATAATCGCGCCCAATTTTATATCGCAGCCGAAGAGTCCGGCGCAAAAGTGACGGCTATATTTCTTGATGTTCCTCCAGAGGAAAGCATTGCGCGCGATACAGCGAGAGGTCGCCACGTTGGCACTTCATACATCAAAACACGGAGAGGACTTTATGAGGCGGCAAAGCGTTCACTGGAAGCAAGCGCACATGTGAACGAGATCCATGTTCTTGCGCCTGAAGAAATAGATGACGTCTTGATCTCTTTGCCGGAAAACTATACCGCAGAAATGGAGACCGATCGGGAGCTTAGAAAGGCGGTGGAGGCTTCGCAGCTCTTTATTGCCGGAGCCGAAACGGGATTTGTAAAGCGCGAGATGAATACTTCCGCCGAACGTATTCCGATCAAGGCCGGAGCGGTCTTGTTCGTGGAAGGCGCGGGGTCTGCGGAGAAAGACGAACTGATAAAAAATAATTTTCTTCCGCAGCAGGTCATAGATGTCGGATCGCTTGCAAAACGGCTTGGCGTTTCGGAAAGCGATGAAGCGGTCCTCGATATCATTAAACCGATTCTTTACAACCGGTTGGATCTTAACCTCACGACCTGTGTCGTTTATCCCGCTGATTTTCTGTTCATAGACGATGTAAAAAAGATCGTTGCCAGGGTGGAGCAAAAGAGGAATATTCTGATCACGGCACCCGAGATACGAATATCCGATCAGGCTGATCAAGATGCGGAACCCCTCGATCAGGATGCTGTTTTGACCGGAACTGTCTCGATCAACCGAGCGGATCTTGCGAAATATCAGGTAGAGATAAGACGGGACGTTCCGGATAATTCTCCGCTCCTTCTTATTGGCGATGTGCACGGCGCATACACAGCCATGCGGGAACTTGCTCATAAGGTGCGTCAGGAAAATCTCAACGAGGAATCGGATCAGCCGGCGCGGCAGATCGTTTTTGTCGGAGATATGGCCGATCGCGGACCGATGAGCGCCGAAACCGTTATTTATATAACCTCTCTTGTAAGACAGGGCCGGGCGATCCTCGTAAAAGGAAATCATGATGAAAATCTTCAGCGCGGCCTGAGCGGTGAGGAGAATATTCCGTCGGACGCAAAGGCAACTCTTGAAGATCTGAAGAAGCGTCTGAAACCCGAGTCTCTTCAGAAGATCGCCCGCGTTCTGGAAGAGGCTCCGCTGTATAAAGAATGGAAAAATCTCGTCGTTGTTCACGGTTCTCTTCCCCGCATCCCACGTGCGGACGAGATACTTTCGGAAGCTGATGCTCGTGCCGAAGGACGGGTGATGACCCATGGCTCAAAAAATGGCCAATACGTCGGCGGACGGCGCGAGGTTTGGAAATTGTACAACACCGTCGCGAAAGATCCGGATGTGCTCGCAGTCGGCGGACACACACACGAATCGGAACCGGTAATGGATACCGTTTCCGGGGCCGCCATTTTAGACGCAAGCGTAGATATGACAGGTGAGCTTTGGGGAATGTATTATCCCGAGCTTGATCTCGTTTCGGCGAAGGAACCTTCTCTCTCCAAATTATTCCATTCCATGGAAACCGGTGTTCTCCCCGAGGGAGAAGAACTGATCGCATTCGTAAATTATCTTGAGGCGCAAGGTTTAGTTGAAATGAAAAAAGGGAAGGGCGAATACCAAGGACTCACCATCGTTACTTATTCCGGGATCACGGAAATGTCAAACGCGTGGGAGAAATATCCTATCCTCAGGAATTTTCGTGGTTTGATCATGGACGATAAAGGCAATATTGTCGCACGGCCGTTCGAAAAAACTCATAAGGCCGGCGATGAGATACCGCTTGATAAACTGGATATTGTTCCGGATAAAGTCTTTGAGAAAGCGAACGGGTCTCTCGGGGTCACTTATTTTTGGAACGGAAAATGGCGCGTTGCCACCAAGTTCAGCTTTGAGAACGATGACTATACGAAGCCGGCGCTTGAGATGCTTTCGCATATGGATCAAAATAGCATGGATCCGTCGTTCACTTATCTTTTCGAGATCATTCTTCCGAACGACGCGCATTTTGTGGACTACGGAGGAAAACAAGGCCTTGTGTTATTGAATGCGATCAGTTCAAAAACAGGCGACACGAAAACATGGGAAGAAGTTTCAGGGACGGCGGCAGCTCTTGGTGTACGAACGGCTGAAGACATGACGGAAAGATTTAAGGGAATGACCGTTCATCAGATCTATGATCATGCGCAACAGGAGGGAGCGTTGCCGAACTATGAAGGGCTGATGGCTGAGTATACTGATGAGACCGGGAAAAGGCTCATGGTGAAGGTCAAGACACGCGAGTATACCGACAAGAAATTCGTTCGCGACCGTCTTGATTGGGAAGACATTATCACCGCGTTTGATAAAGATACAATGGATATAACTCCGGAAAAACGCGACTCGCTCTTGAAGTACAATTTTGATAATGCTTTCGCGCGCGCCGCCTTGGAAGCGAGGATCTCGTGGATACAAGAAGAATGCGCTAAGGTTGCGGATCAGATAAAGGAGTTCCTTCTTTTGCCTCTCGGTGAAGTGCGTGCTATCTATGATGCGGAGTCTGGAGGAGATAAAAAAGCGGCACTGGGAAAAGCGATGAAGGCCGCGTCTTTAAAACTTGCCGAAGCGCTCAAGGCGGACATGGGAAAGGTGGATCAACAGACGATGAACATGCTGATGGGCTTTACGCGCGATATTCTTTCGGGGAGCGAAAATCCCGAGTCGCGGATCGCTTCGTATGCCATGACGCAAATAAGACTTCGCATAGAAGCGGAGAAAAAGAAAAAAGGAAAAAATTCTTTCTGGGTCATTCCGGGAGATCAGGCGGGGGCGTAGAAGGAAGGGTGAGTCTTTTTTAAGGCCCCTTTGACTTTTTTAATTTTTAGTGTATTAATTTAACAAGTTGTCTATTCCCAAGATAGACGTTCTAAGTTCCTCGAAACCGTGGAGGTTAAAAATGAGGATCATCTCTCGACTGCTCGCGATCGCCATTTTTGTCGGCGTGGTTGCCGGCGTATCGGCCGCTCCGGAATATCCGAAGGCGGTCGGTTATGTTAATGATTTCGCCGGGCTTCTCTCAGCGGAACAACGGTTGGCGCTTGAAACCGAGCTCAGGGGTTTTGAAGCGAGGACCACCGCCGAGATCGCCGTTGTAACGGTTACGACACTGCAGGGTTACTCGGCGCAGTCTTACACTCTCGGGCTTGCAAATACCTGGCATGTCGGCAAAGCGGAGGCAGACAACGGCGTCGTGCTGTTGATAGCTCCTGCCGAACATAAGGTATGGATCGAACCGGGACGTGGGGTAAGGGCGATCCTGACCACGTACACAGTGCAGGGTGTTGTCAATAACGATATCTTGCCGCAATTCCCGGAGCATATGGATGCAGGCATCATCAACGGCGTCCACGCCCTTATGGTCCGGTTGGAAGGCGGAGCCGATGCGCCAGCAGTGTCGTCGGATCAGTCGACACGGATAAACGATGATGAGGCCTGGTTCATCCTTCTCGTCATTTTTGGCGGGCTCGTCAGCATTTCAGGGATAGTATACGTCGTGAATTGGTCTGTGGATAAATTTGGCCGCAAGCGCGAGAATTTGAAGCTTGCCTCCGAACTGCGGTCTGAGCTCGACCTTCTGCACACGGCCTTCGAACAAGCGAAGCGATCCATTTCCACACTTCAAGCAGATTACCTGCCCGTGCTTTCCGAGCATGTTCGGAAAAACTTGAAGACTATCGACCTCGATGCGTTGGAATCGGAATATTCTGCGGCTCAGGCTCTCTGCAACGGCAGTTGGTTTGCCGTGGACGAAGCCCGAAAAAGCGCCAGGCTTTTCGGTCACAGAGTAGACGCGGCGCAGGATATCTGCGCAGAGGCGAGGAACACTCTCAAAGGGGTAAGGGAGGCGCAGTCCGAAGTTCCTCGGCTGATCGAATCCTTGCCTGCCAAGATCGCCTCGGCTTTGGCCTCGGCGGCGCATGAGGATGTTCTGCCGGAGACGCGAAAGAACATCGAGACGGCTTCTCGGGTGTTCGTTGATGCGAAGTCCTCGGCGACCGAACGTTCGGCCAATAATGTTGACTGGTTTGCGGTCCACTCTTGGCTCAAGGATGTTTCGGTGTATGTGGAGAAGGGTCTCGCCGACATCGAGTCTAATAAGGAACTGGCGATCAGGGCCAGGGTCGAGGGGCCAAAACTTCTCAGAGAGCTGCCGGATCTGTTGGCCAAGGCTGAGAAAAAGGCTGGGGCTTCGCCGAAACGTCGAGCCAAACTGGAAGAGGCGAGGGCGTACTACAATCAAGCGAACCTTGCCACTCAGAATGGCACTTCCATCGATTGGTTGATCGTCTATGCCTTGCTTATGAACGCGAATTCGAACGCGTCTGCGGCGAGCGCCCCCGCTGTTTCTCAGAGTTCTTTTGGCAACGGGTCTCACGACAACGGGTCGTCGGCGACGTCATCTTCAAACCACTCCTTTGATGTTTTTGGAGGGTTCGGAGGCGGCGACTTCGGCGGCGGTGGTGCCGGCGGCAGTTGGTAAGTTAAGGACAATTCGTCAGAGTATGCTTCCGGTGGTTGAAAGACCATCGGAAGTTTTTTATTGCAGACCGGTTCGGTAGCACATTGACATACAAGAGAATCGTGTGTTAAAATATACTTGAATATCACCAGGAGGTGCACTATGAAAATGATAACTCTTTTTCTCGGGGGTACGACCGATAACGATTATCGGCCAGGGTTCATTGAAACCCTGCGGAAGAGAGGCTTGGCAACAGAAAAGATCTTCAACCCGGTGGTCGAGCATTGGGGAAAAGCTGAACATCAGAGGGAAGATGAAATGAAAGCATCTCCGGCAGTGCTGATGCTCTATTACATCGCCGGCAACAATGAGGGGATGTTCCTGAGCGTCTACTCGTTGTTTGAGGCAGTAACAGGGTTATATGATGCTCCCGAGCGGACCGTTGTTGTGTTCAATTACACCGGTCTGGTTCCCAAGGCCGCAAAACGCGTGCAAAAGATCTGCAAAGACCTTCGGACCCGTTTCCCAAGGGCTCCGATTTTTGAGTCGCTCACGGAAGCCGAAGAGTGGCTAATCGGCCAGTTCGTGTGAGTATGTGTTTTGCCAGGAGCCCCGACCCTGTTCGGGGCTCTTTTTTGTTTTATGAGGACTGATTGTGTCGGCGACTCTTTGCAGATAATTCTAAACTCTCACGTATTTTTTGACATTTATTTGACATATTGACTTTTTTGTTGTTTTTGTGTACGCTCCTAAACAGTATTTGTGTGCTCAATAATAACCAAGAGGTTTCATATGCTAACGCTAAGCTTAAACGGTCGCGTATACTCCGTTACTAACGAGGGGCGGCCGATAGCCGAGATTCATCTCGACTATTGTGGCCAGGTGGTCGTTGCCGTCCACGGAACAGTCGAGGAGGCAATCGAGGATACAGTCTCTCGTGTTGGTGTTCCCGGCCTTCGATATGAGGTGAGGGTCAAGGGGTGGAGAACCGATGAGGTTGAAGTCCGCTTTTTCGTCGGGAAACCGAACCGATTTGCTGCATGGAAGAGCGAGAGTGTCTCATCCAAAGGAAGTTGGGACCTCTCTGTCGTGCCATCCTATCACCCAGTCATGAAAGGGAAGAAGGGTACCGTCTTGGTGAACGGGGACACGGACGCGCTCATCCGTGGTAATGCCGTGACGAGTATTCATGCCCCCGAGGCTGCACGAGCGAATCGCCATACTCCGACGTACGGTGGATCCTGGACGCACGTGAAGCATCCCTTCTATGCGGTTGGTCGCTCGATGAGGGTTTCCGTCCATGTAAACAGGATGCGTTCTCGTGAAGGCGTTGAGGAGCTTATGGAAATCCTTCGCGCGGCGCTCGGACAGAACAATCTGTATCTTGAGGTGAGTGGTGGGTTTCGGGCGCCACTCAAATGTGGGCATAATCGGCTCCTCGAGATCGGTCGTCACTCTCCGTGGCCGAAGGCGGATTATACCCGATACGGAAACGTTGCACGCGGCTCTGAAGAGCATTGTGTGTGGGCGTATCGAGTCCTCGAAGCCGAAGGCGTCCTTGCGAAATCTCATATCCCGTCTTGGTTCTTGAAAGAGGGATGGTTGGGAATCTATCAGTGTGCCGAAGTTCGACACGGCCTGTTCTAAAAGGCAAAAACCGCCCAAGGAGAAGACCTCCTTCGTGCGGTCTTCTTTTTAATGAAAAATTTTTTTGTGCTCCGTTTTTTTATTCGAGTATGATTATAAAAAAGAACCCGCACCTCTTTTGCGGGTTCACGTTTGCGGGCTTATTCGGCCCTATTTATTTATTTTGTTTTCACGGCGCTACCTTCGTAAAGAGCGAACGCGGCGATGACACAATCGGATGCGCCCCAGCCGTGAGGCATGTCGCCGATGTAGCCGGGCCAAGATGGGTCGCTTCGTATCACTTCCGCAAACACATGCCACTCGGATGGCCGACGGAGCGTAAAGAGAAATTGGAATAGGTCTTCGGCTTGCTCTCTTTTTCCCATCTTCGCCAAAGCGGTAGCCACTCGGAACTCATAGGGCAACCGATATTGCGTTCCGTGTGCGTGGTCCATGAAGGGGAGGAACGTGTGTTCCAACTCTTCTGTTGTGAAAAGGTCGCACAAGGATAGACATCCAATGATCGACGTTGCAACAGGGTCGTTGTCTCCTTTTTCAGCGCATCCAGGAATATATGAAATACCGAAATGTGCCATCGTTTTCCGAACGGACGTTGTGAGATCTTTCGTAAAGGTGTCGGACAAGGATGCCATTCTTTCGGAATGTTTTCCGTCTTCGCACCACGTTGCCATTTTCGCGCAGTCTTTCAACCCGCGTAAAGTCCAGAAGTCATCCCAGTACGAGTGCATCGGGCAGTCCATGTATCCCTCGTGGCTTATCGATGCGGGCATGAGTCCGACGAATCGTTCGCCTGTCTTTTCTCTCGCGCTGTCAATGAAGTCGATCACACGGAGCACTTGTCCCCAGAGACTTCGGATCAGTTCCTCATCTCCAGTGTACTCGTGATACAGTTCGAGCAAGTGCAAGAACTGACCGTGGCTATCGTGTTCAACGAGAGGACTCACTCCGCGTGAATCCACAATGGCCGGTATCGCGCCGGAAGGAAGTTGAAAAGCAGCGTACCACTTGATAAAGTCCGCGACTTCTTTGTTGTACCCGAGGCGAAGCAACATTTCGCACATGCCGACCGCGTCCCTGATCCAGGACCTTGCGTACATTCGCGGTCCGGGCTGGATCGCTACACCGTCCCTGTTCATGATCGTGTGTGTGGCTGCCATCTTGACGAACGTTTTTACTTCGGCGGGCATCGTCGCAAAAGCGGGAACATCGGGAACGCCGCGTACTTCCGGAACATCGGCGATCGGTTGCGGGAGAGAGACTTCTACCAGGGTACTCTTGCCCGAAAAAAGAAACTCGCATTCCGAGGCGGGGGTTTTTTTGGCTCCGAAAAGCATCGACGGAAGTGCATTCAGCAGATGTGTGTCGTTTATCAAAACATCGGTGTCATCAAGACCGATCCTTTTAATTTCTTTATATCCGCCTCCGCCTTGCCATGGCGGCGGGACCATGAACGGTCTTACTGCGAGGAGCAGTTTTGTTCCGTCGGGTCCGTTCAGGTCGTATTTGAGGAATAAGTTTCCTCGCAATATGTCGCATGTGACAGAGAGAGAAATTTCCGGATCGGCGGCGTTTCGCCACATGACTATTGGTCGACAGTCAGAGAGAAGCGCGTGCTTGATGTCGAAATCTTTCCATGACATCACAGTGCCGTTGACAGCGATGATGAACGGCTCCAACGAGAAACCGTCCATATCGAACGCCCCGTCGGCGCTCAATAACACACCGGGTGCGGCAAGAGTCCAGTAATTTTGCTCTTCGGCAACGTATCGCGGGAACACCCCGATCTTTCCAAGGCCCGATGAGACCAGGTAATGGAAATATTCGTTCGGCGCCTTTTGGAAAAAGGCCTTTAACTCGGCGTCACTCAGCAGTTCGCCTTCCTGGAATGCCAGGTCGGTGATATGGAGATGTCCGACGCCGCCTTCTCTTCGCGAGATCGCAAACTCTACCGCAGCGAGATCGTAGACGCTCCACTTCGGGTCTCCCCACGCGAGCGCAAAATCATGCTCGCGCAAAACGATCCGTGTCTTTTTGGTATCGCCCGGATCAAGTTTGCGTTGATTCCATCGGACGGTTCCGCCGTTCTTGGAAATCATTTTGATCTCAAGGACGTTCTCTTTTTCGAGGTCTGTCGCAAGGTCGAAGGTCATACGGAACAGCCTCGGCAACGGCTCTGCTATTCCCGCTTGCACCGTGAGGAACTTCCCCTGATGAAGGTCGAACGTGAGGTCTAAATTCTCAGGGTCTGCCTTTGGCCCGAGCTGTCCAAGGACCGTTTCTGCACAATATATCGTCCATTTCGTTAGTTTCATGGTGTGCCCTCCTATAATGAATAGAGGTTTATTTGTCAATGTATCTCTCTTTGCAGGATAGCATGGTATTGGTATAAAAACCACTGCGTTGCGCGGCAAAAGGTACAAAATAATACTTGACATTACATATTTATATTGTTATAACTTACCAAGGCTTATTTGATGAAAAACAGAGACAGAGAGTCAGATGAAACAAGAATGGTATTTCTCCCGCACGCGCGGGTTGTACCGTCTTTCTGCCGACGAGCTTGGAATGGCAAAGTTGGTGTGGACGGACCTGTTCATGCAGATGACGACTGGGTTTTTGGAGGGTTTCCAATTCGCCGACCGCAATACCGAGGCATTCGGAGCAGCCCTCAGGAAGGCGATCCCGGACATACAGCCGCTTAAGGATCTCGCTCATCATCCGGTCATCTACACCGAACGTGGCTGGATCGACGAAAAGAGCGGGGTAGAAGAAGATGTGGGTCCTCGTATCTGGTCTGTCGGGGGGAGCGAATCGTTCTGGCGGTGGGAAGACGTTATCGCGCACGGAAGAGAAATTCTGGCGTGCGATATCCCGGCCGGGACTCTCCTCATGGGTAACACCCGGAGGCTGATGCAGGTCGCTTATGGCGATCTCTCTGTCCGCGGGGATTTCTTCCTCGGATGCTGGCAGGAGGCTGTGCGTGTCCGAGCGGCGGAACTTCGCGCTTCGCCCCGTCATCGCGATGGGGAATCGGAATACGTGTTGGCGGTGTACTGTGGCGACGAGAGGATCGATTCTGCGCGGGACCAATATCGTCTCGCCGTAGAGTTCCTCGGTTCGTCGGTCGCGGCCATGGAGTGGCTATGGAGCCGCTGGCGGTTTGGGTCTCGTCCCGACGGGGCACAATTCTTCCTTGAAACCTGTCTGAATGAGAAGACCGATGATCTGGATAGCGCGATCGCTGCGGTGGAGGATTTCGTAAGCGGACATCCCCAGGGAACGGCTGTGCTCCAGAGCTTGTTGCAACGTAGCATGCGACAGGGGTGATGTCGTGATGGAATTGCTCAACCTCGATTTCTTCACACTTCCGGAGTGTCCCGGATATGAAGAAATAATCCGAGACTATCTGGCCATAGTAGACAAGACGCTGCGGCGTAGGGGCGGACATATTGACCAGGGGTCGGTGGAAGGGTTGCAGAACATCTTCCTCTCCGGGGTCGTTGCTCGCTTGCAATGCAACGAGGCCAGATCGGTGATCATGAGGCGAACGAGTGAGACACTTATCGTATCGTTTGACCTCTTTAACTCGTTGCCGCTCCATTGCGGCTACAACGCGTTCATGGTCCTGCGGGCGATCGCGCGCAAACATCTTCCGACAGACGAAATGCCGGAGATCTATCGGTAGAGATCTTTTACGGACCCGCTTCGGCGGGTCTTTTTTTATTTCTTATATGAAGGGTCAGACTTATCCACCAGGATATATTTTTGAAATGGTATATCATACCCATATGATGGAACGTATTCCCCAACAAATAGAACAGCCGGAAATTCCGGAACCCACGGATGTGACCGAAGGGTTATTCTTGAAGGTTGCCCAACGGCAAGGGTTTTTGATCACGGAGGCTCCGATGATATCTTTGCCGAGGAAAAAGAAAAACAAATGGGATAAAAAAAGTACCGTGCCTGATTTTTTGATAAGAAAAAACGAACAGGATGAAGGTGTCTATGTAGAGGTAACGGAAAATAATATTGATGACGGACATAAACACGGACAGTTAAGGGTTATGGTCGAGGCGGGGCTCGGTTCAAAATATGTCCAGCTTACTAAGGCGGAGCTTGAAGAGATCGAAACCTCGGGCGCGGATCTTCTCGAATATATAAAAGTGAAGATCGGTTCGAGGGGGAACTGAATAAGTCAAAGCAGTTTGGACATTGCTATGTGTTTGACATTTAATTAAAAATATGATAAACCAATATCTGAACGAGATGTCCTTCAGAAAGGTCACGCGGAGGTAAAAGTGGATCTCTATAACCGATACTTACTCAGGATATACGGAGAGAAAAAGCATCAGGCTGAAACCCCGGCAGAGGCTGCCGTGTACGCTGTCCTGGAATGGTTCAAGGAAACCGGCGAGTGGGGCGAATTCTGGGGCGATAAGACAGACGGCGAGCGTTCCGCTCTCGTCGATGCTCTGTTTGCCCGGCTTCAGGTGCTCTCTTTGGACAAGGAAGAGTCTCAAAACCCGAATCCGGTAGAGCGAGCGCTGTCTATTGCCATCGATTGGATTCATTGCGACAATGAATGGGCTCGCTTGTGGGAAGAAAAAACAGAGGTCGAATGCAGGGAGCTTACTGACACTCTGCGCAGACGCTTCGCTTCGTTGGATTTTTGGTTGGTCGATTGGCCTGTTCCCGAGCCGGTGAGCGATGCTTACAAACTTCGTTGCATCCTGTTGCCGATACTCACCTATCTCTCGATCTTCGTCGGAATCGTCGCCTTCGTGTGGTGGGGAAGTCAGTATCTGTGATCCGTACTCTTTGGCGAAAGCCAAAGGCGCTTCCTGTGGAAGCGCCTTTTTTGTATAAGTTTCGAAATCAATGAAGTGTTCTTGGTGAGTTGTCTCTGTTCTTGATGATCTCGTCAATTTTTCTTTGGCGCTCTGCGTCTTCCCGATCTTCTTCACCCATGTCGTCGAGAATTTCGGGGATATAGACACCCGGTCCCTTTGAAGTGGTAGGAGCTTTTTCTGGCGTGATCTCGACCTCTTGCAGTCCTGGGGCGACATCTCCCGGTCCATATCCGAGGTCCGATCTCGCCGGGGTCGAACGATCTATCTCGGGGGTATAACGATCTCTTCCCTTTAATGTTTCTTTTTGTGGTTCGTTCATATGTATTTTGATAAGTTCTAAAGTTCCATTATATCACACCTGTTGATGTTCTTGGAATCCGGAAGATTGATAATATTGCTCCACCGTGTATGATAGTGAGTGGTCTTGGTTCCCAGAAGTGGTCGTGTCACCGAGGAGGTGATCAGTGGAGAAAGGTAAGAAGGTTGTTTGCACTGTATGCGGAGGAAATACTTGCCGGAGCCCGGCAATGAAAGCCATACTGCAAAGAATGCTCGGTCCGGATTTTGAAGTGACAAGCGCGGGGCTCGCTGATCAGCCGGAAGAGCTCGGACTTCCGCCTAACCCTTTGATGGTGGAAGCAATGAACCCGCTCGGGTACGATCTCATCGGTCATGTTTCCTCGACGGTTTGGGCCATCTCCCCGGCGAAGATCTCTTTCTACGTCTGTGCGACCCATGATGTCGCCAGAACCCTGAAGAGAGAACTTCCCAAGGATTACCCCGGTGTGGTCTTGCCTCCGATACTCGTTCCCAACGGGCGAAATGGTGGAGTTTCTGATCCGTATGAAAAAGGGCGAGAGGCCTATGAAGAATGCGTGGCGCTCCTCGTATCTTCGCTTCCTGCGGTCGTGGAGCAGATCAAAAACCTAGCGCAGTAAACCAAAGTGAATTGAGTCTGGATAACGGTCTATGCCGTATCCGGACTCATTTTTTTTGAAAGAATACGAACGCGTCCTTCTCGGGCATTCACCTCCACGATGTCTCCATCCCGCAGTATCTGTGTGGCATGTTTGGTCCCGACAATGCACGGTTTTTGCAATTCGCGCGAAATGATCGCCGCATGGCACGTAATACCCCCCTCATCTGTTATTATTGCCGCCGCTTTTTTAAGGAAAGGGATCATCTGGGGATTTGTCATACCTGTAACGAGCACGTCTCCTTTTCTCAATTCCGTTGTGTCGTTCCATGATAAATGTATCACTACGCGTCCGCTTACAATACCGGGGAAAGCCACATCACCCGAGATCTCGTCTCCGCGTATTTCTCGCAGTTTCTTTTTCCATCGGTCAAACCGTTTCCCTGTGTAGAGGTTCCATTCTTTTCTTTCCTTAATGAACACGCTTTTGTTCGATCGGTCTTCGAGATCGGGAACGGTCACAGTCATTTTTCCTCGAAGGGCTTTTCCGAATTCGCTCATGCACATTGCTCCAACCAGGGGCAAGGGCACATTGCAATTATCGGATACATACTGCAGGAGCGTATCGTCTGTCATATAGGCTTCGGACGCCTCATGTAATCGCAGTTTCATGTCCCCCATGGTAAGGAGCCGCTCGACTAATTTCTTCACTTCATCGTTCGGCAGCCGGTGGAGCGATCTGTGAAGAAGTATCTCCATGAGATCTTCGTTCGATATGAAGGAGAGTATCTTTGCTTCGATTGCTCTCTGGAACGGCTGCTCGTAATATCGGTAGATCCGGCTGAACCTTTTACTTAATGCAAGATGTTCTTTCCATCTTTGAATGGCACTATCGCCTTGCACGGGTTTTGCTTTATATGTTCTTAGGACTTGATGCAGCAGCTCCGACTCTAAAAGCAGATCGTGGAAAAAGGCGTCGTTCAAAAGCGAAGCGCTTATCTTAAAGCATTCCCGCACACCCTTTGGAGATAAATAGGCGCGGACAATATTGTTTTCGTACAGGACGATGTAATCAACCTCACCGTATGCATCGTCGTTATTAAAGATCATATCCAGCGACAATATATCCAGGTCGGACGCCGTAAAATGAAGTTCATAGTCTTTTTCAGGAAGCTTCGGCTTTGGTGGCTTTATTTTTTTTGTCAGAGTGATCGGTCTCGACTGCAGAATATGAAAGGCATTGTTCGCTTGTGCCCATTCTATGTCACATGGAAAGTTGCTCAGGTTCTCGATCTTTTTTACCAGGGCGGAAAGTTCGAGTATCTCCGCGTCGGCAAGGACCTGTTCGGTTTTTTTACGCGGTCGCAGCTCTCGCCATGTGACGCCGCCTTTTGGTTTACAGAAAATGCCTTGCTTTTGCTCTGCCGCTCGCACGCTTGCGATGCAGTGGCTGTTCTTTTCAACTATATACGCATCCGGAGTAATGGAACCGGACACGACCGCTTCGCCGAGACCGATCCCCGCCTCGATAATGATCTTGTTCTTATCCTGGCTGACCGGATGAACGGAAAAGGCAACACCGCTTTTTTCACTTTCGATCATCTTCTGTATTACGACCGCCATAGCGATCGGATTCTCCCGGATATTTTTCTCAAGGCGGTAGAACATGGCGCGAGGGGTGAAAAGCGATGACCAACAACGTTTAACATTGTCGAGGAGCAGGTCTTTCGGAACGTTCAAAAAACTGTCAAATTGTCCCGCCCATGCGTGTTCCGGGCCGTCTTCAACGACTGCGCTTGATCGAACGGCGACTCGGTGCGCGTCCAGTGCATGAAAGGCTGATCGCACTTCCATGGCGATATTTCCGGGAACATTTGTTTGTTGGATCAAACGCCGTATGCGTTTACTTGTTCGTTCAACTGAACGCAGTTCGTTGTCGTTCATTGCTGCGACCTCGGCAAGTATTTGTTGTCGTAATTTTGTCCGGTCAAGAAAATGGTCGAATGCGTTGGTCAGTATTACAAAACCGTCGGGGATGGGAATACCTCCCCGGTTCATTTCTGCAAGGGACACGCCTTTACCCCCGACTCTTTTTTTGTCGGATCTTCGTATCTTCGAAAACCTTTGCGTAAAAACCGGGGCGGACGTCTCCTTACTCTTGGTCATGATAGCTGTATTGTATCACACCGTAAAAGGGTAGTGATCGCACATGTACCTGCAAGAAAAAACCGCCGTCCGGAAATGGGGCGGCGGATGCGCTTATGCGCACATTTTATTTGCGATCCAAGGTCTCCGGTCCCTCCAATGTTCTCCCATCTCCGAAAGGAACTCGTCCGTTACGAGTTTCCCCCAGATGCGGAGTTGTTGGCTTTTAAGGACCAGCCCCTCGATCTTCGAAGTTGAAGCGAAGCCTGAAGTCCTGTCGGTAAGCTCCCAGAGTTTTTCGATCGTTACCGGCCCCTTGTGGATGACGGGTGGCGTCGGATATCCCGCGACCTCGGCTATCGTGACCATTTCATTGTGGGGGATGAATATTCCTCCTTCTGAAATGTCGAAACAGATAAGCCATGGCGTTGCCTGGCCAGAGGGGACGGGGACGCGGTCGTACACGATCGAGTGTTTGTAGTGAAGGTCTTCCGTATGGAACGTCAGGCCCTCAAGTTCAAAGGATGTGGTCAGGCCGTCGATCTTTTCAGTAATCACGAGATCGGCGGCAGAGAGGAGCGCTTTTTGTCTCTCCGTTTCGAGATATCTCTTCGAGAAGATGTTCTCTCTCCATGGAAGGACGAGCCGCCCCATTTTGACGATATGCTTGTATCTCATTGTCGTCTCTTTGGTGTAAGGTTTTAAATGAAGGCTGTAAAAAATATACAATACATCTTATGGTTTTGTCAAATAGTCAAGATCGTTGAGCTAAAAGACAGAATGGCTTGACTTCTTATAAACAATATGCTAGCGTTAAAAACGGCAATATCGCTACAGATCCCCCAAAGAAGGTAGAAAGATGTCCGAAGAAAGAACCACTCGGTCGGAACACTTGGAATGGTGCAAGAGCCGCGCCTTGGAATATCTGGGAGCGGGCGATCGTCATGGAGCCATGATGTCCATGCTTTCGGACCTCGGGAAGCACCCCGACACCACAGGCCTGCAGGGTATGGGTGTCATGATCATGCTCACCGCCCACACCGACGAGGATGCTCGACGCTTCATCGAAGGCTTCAATTGATATCGATTGTCCGTTAGGACGGCCCGCACTCACTTCGGTGGGTGCTTTTTAATTTTATCAGACTGTCTTGCTTGTGGTATAATATAAAAGTTAAAATAATTCTATAAAAAAATGGAACAGGACTTTCGAATGGAAGAATTTGATAAGGCCGTCTTGAACGAAACGGCAACATGGTGGCAGATGAGCCTTCCTTCGGGGGAGGTTCTCTTCGGAACAGCGAAAGCGAAAATGCTCGGATTTCCCGATGATATGTTCAAAACCTATCACGATTTTGTCGAACTTGTTCATCCGGAGGACAAGGAAAAAACGATGCAGGCAATGAAGGATCACCTGGAGGGAAGATCAAAAATATATGAAGCCGTTTACCGCATAAAAAACAAGAACGGAGAATATCTAAAGTTCTACGATTGCGGACAGATCATAAGAAAAGAAGGCGACCAAGTTACGGTTATGGGCTTTGTCCTTAAGGTCGCGGACGATGCTGACGCTTTTCAGCAGATGAAAAAATTTAAGGAACTCATCTTGGGGGGGAAACCCATCCATTATCGAACTGGTCGCCAGGATACGATAAAGCCAAAGAAAGCCCCTATAGAGGGTTTTTTGGTATATTGACAAAGGTACTATATATATTGTATAATTAAATTTGGTGAAAACGTCTTTTTTTTGGAGGCCCAAAAATGGCAATGTGCTCGCATTGTGGGTTGTATACGAACGGAATTCCTCACCGGGATTGTGAGGAACGGGCCGAAAAAGCGCGAATCGCGCCCCTCGGAGACGACGACCCGCGGTTCGCATACTTCCCCCCGGGGCATGTCCTGGGCGTTGGCGATTGGTGTCGAACTTGCTCGGGGTGGAATGGCCCGATTGGAAAATCGTCGGTCGGCCGTGGAACGGCGTGGTATGATTGGTCGGCCCGATATAAGGGTCGGGGGGACGGTTACCGTCTACTTCCTCCACGGTCCGAGTCGGTCCGCGCAACGGACTGGCTTTCGGTGGACGGGTTCGTTGGGTGGAAACACCCCGAAGCCGAACAGGTCGGAAACGTGACCGAGCAATGGATTGCTCGAAAATAAAGGAGTATATAGCCCCGGTGCGTCTGCGCGCCGGGGCTTTTTGTTGGTCTTTGGCGTATTGACAAAGAAAGAATAAGTATGGTATAGATAATCTCGGTAGTAATTCGTAAACTCATTAGGAGAGAAAAGAAAGTGACGAAGAAGATCGCTTCGCTGCGCGGACAAATAAAGAACGCGTGGCGTCAGTGGTGCGAAAATGCGTACCGCCTTGTCGGCAACGGAGCACGAGAAGAGCTCATTGCGAAGGTAAAGGCGCGGATCGGGCGGCTGCCTCCTGTCCTCGAACGGTGTAAAGATACCGCAGGCGCTTTGTGGCGCCGCGTGTCTTTCGCCTGTTATGGCAATCTGCTCACGGCCCTTGCGGCTGTTTGCTCGGAGGAAAAGACGGTACTGGTACGGTCCTGGGCCAAAACCCCCGAGTTCGTCGGATCCAAGATCCCTTGGATCGGTCGGAAGCTTGGTTGGCTACTGCTCGTACTGTCGGCTCCTCCTGTCCTCGCTGTTGCCGCCATGATCGCGATGATGGCGGGATTCCTCAAGCTTATCGTGTGGTCGTGGGGAAACGCTCTTCCGGGATTGATTCGGTGGAACAACGACCCCGCCAAGGCCGATAAGGGACACCGAGCAGCCGCCATTCCGGTGGTCGTGCTCATCGCAGCCGTTCTCACTATTTTGCCGTTCGTCTCGCTTTACCCGGCGATATGGGTAAAGGCATATGTAACCGAATACAATGCGGTTATCTACCAGTCCAATCCCGTGGTCGAGCGCACTGAAGATGGTGCAATGACCATCAAGATGGTCATTGCGCTGGGCGAGCAACTGCTCGACCAGGGATTGCAGGCGAACGACTTGGCTGGTTGGCCGACGAGGACGCCGATCTTCGGGCTCAATAACTCGTATTATCTCCAGGAAGGAGAACTGACCATGCTTCGGTTGCCGGCCGAGTGGCTGCGGTTCTACTACACGCGACCGCCGAATGGCGTGTTCGATGAGAGAATGATCACCGCGCACGGTGACTGGATGTACCACTCTGACCGTCGTTTTTTCCCGAATTCGGAAACCGTTTACCGGGAAGGACTCAATGCGTGGAAGGCGTATCTCGCCGATTTGCAAAGCGGTCGGGCGAAGACATATCCGGTGGCAAGCAGCTTTTCTCGGCTACTTGAACGGATGGTCGAAGGGCTGTCCGGATATGCACGGCAACTTGAAGCCTCTTCAGACCTGAAAACTCCGACACTGACCAAGTCTTATGCTCAAGACACTACCCGGATCGGGGAAGTCGCCGACACCGAGACTGTTGGTTGGTGGGACGCGGATCGCGTCTTCTACGGCTCTCAGGGAGCTCTTCGTGTCGTTCGGTACGTTCTCGATGCGGCTTCTCACGATTTCAGTGATGTGCTTGTAGCTAAGGGCTCAACCGAGCTGGTCACTCGCATTGTTCACGATATCGATGCGAACCCGGTCTATCTCGATGACCCGTGGTGTGTGATCGGTCCAAACAATGCGGGGATCGTCAATCACTTGGCACTCCAGTCAGCGACAGTGAACCGCAGTATCGCCGATATGGGGCTATTGATCGCCGCCTTGAACAAGTAAAAGGCGGAACGGGGGGGGCAGGGATGCCCCCCTTTTTTATGGCTAAAATTATAAAAACTCCCATGCAGAAAATACAAGGGAGTGGTTTCGTTTTTTGAGGGTAAGCGAGAAAGAGTTCGGTGGTTTTTTTTACAGTTCATCGACGAGCGCCGGTAAACCGTCCTTGCCGATGCCGATCTTCTTCGCGCCGCAATTTTTTATTCGCGGGAGTGTTTCAAAATATTCGTCGGTCCAGTTAAAAAAGGCCTTGAGAAAGAACTGGATCTCGAGCCCGTGTGTTATGACAACGAACAGTTCGTCTTCCGGCGAGGTTCGGATCTCCGAGTTTATGTATGCCGCGAAATCCGCAAAACGAACGAGTACTTCTCGCCCACTTTCGCCGTTCGGAAAAGCATAGTTCAGAATGCCGGCCTTGCGGCGTTCGTTCTCGGCGGCTTTTCTGTTATGGACGGTAACATCGCCCCAATCCTGTTTTGCGATGCGCTGTTCGGTTGTAAAAGAGAAGTTGGCACCCGGCGGCAATTCGCACGCAATACCCTCGGCGGTCTCAAGCGCCCTTTTGCTGGGCGACAGGACGAAACGAAAATTTTTGATATGTCCATATTCTGCGCCGAAATTCTTTCCGAACGAAGAAGACTGCCCCTGGCCTTTTTCGCTGAGCGGCATTTCCGCGTCCGAAAGCCTTTCATATGCCGTGTCGTCGATGTCCTCGAGCGACTCCGCATGCCTCATCACGACAAGCTTGATCTTTTTATTACTCATTTATACCTCCCTTGGAAAAGAACCGATATCGCTCCATCGTACCTTTTATTTTTTTGATAATCAAATAGTAAAAAAGGTTGCTTTTTTAGTGTAAAATATGGTAAACAATCCATTAGTATTGAAAAACAGAGAGCGGAGGTTTGGCATGTTGGCAAAAGACAGGATTATTGTGGCGTTGGACGTGGACAGTCTCGACAAGGCGGAAGCTCTCGTCAGAGAACTTTCTCCCCATGTCGGATATTTCAAGATCGGATTGGAGCTCATTACCCTGGGGCTTGCGGACGAGGTGATAAAGCTCGTCCATTCTTTTGGCGCCAAAGTGTTTTATGACGGCAAATTCCCTGATATCCCGACGACGGTCGGACGCGCAGCGAGAGCGGTCGCAAGCAAAGGTGTGGCAATGTTCAATGTTCATGCTTCTGCCGATACAGCCTCGATGGCGGCGGCGGCGAAGAACAAAGGTTCCTCAACGGCGCTGGCCGTTACCGTTCTCACGTCGATGGACAATAAGAGGTGTCGGCATAATTTCGGAGCGTCGGTCAATAGAAAGGTCGTGCAATTTGCGCACGACGCTCTCGATGCGGGAATGGATGGGGTTATCTGTTCTTCCAAGGAACTTGTGCTTCTTGGGAAGTATAAGGAACTTGATGGCTTGATCCGCGTTACCCCCGGCGTGCGTCCCCTGTGGGCGCCTTCCAATGACCAGAAACGTGCGATGACTCCGGATGAAGCGATCATGTCAGGAGCTACCATACTCGTGGTCGGTCGGCCGATAACGGATCCTCCAAAGGATATCGGAACATCCGTGGACGCGGCAAAGCTTATCCTTAAAGAGGTCGAGGATGCGCTTGTCCGGCGTTCGGACACGATACGTGAACGCGAGAATTTTGCGCTGTTGCGTCGGTACGGTGCCATTGTCACCGGTACTCATGTCGTCCTGACTTCCGGTCGGCACGGTTCGGAGTACGTCAACAAGGATGCAATCTATCCACACACGGAGGCAATCTCGGAATTGTGTCGTGAAATCGCGAAGAGATTTGCGGATAAGGGCGTCGAGGCCGTTATTGCTCCGGCGGTGGGTGGTCTTATCATGGCTCAGTGGACAGCTCATCATTTGTCACATCTCACGGGTCGCGAGGTTCTAGGTCTGTATGCCGACAAAGAGGGAAAGGAATTTGTTATCAAACGCGGTTACGATAAACTGGTCCGCGGAAAGAAGGTACTCGTCGTCGAAGATATTTTGACGACCGGCGGTTCGGTAAAAAAGGTTATCGAGGCAACCCGCGAGGCCGGCGGAAATGTTGTCGGTCTCGGCGCGCTCTGCAATCGCGGCGGTGTTACTTCGGAAGATGTCGGCGGTGTTTCCGAGTTGTTCGCCCTTGTGAATTTACAGCTTGAGACATGGGAAGAAGCGGATTGTCCGCTTTGCGCCCGCGGTGTTCCTATTAACACGGATGTTGGCAAGGGACGGGAGTTCCTCGAAGCCAAGAAGAAGTGATGAAGCGATGGTAAAAGCAGGGCGGAAAAATTCCGCCCTTTTTTGTTGTGTTTTGATCCGTAGTGAGGTATCTTTTATACCAGAAACTCAGAAAGGAGAAAGATCAAAATGAGACTTCGCGGAATAGACTTTGGTAACGTTTTTATCGCCTCCGGAACCCTGAATTTTTTCGGGGAAGGGTGGCGGCATCATAAAGCGCTTCGAATGCTCCCCGGCTTCGACTTTACCGGAGCAACATTTGTTTCGAAAACGACGACGTGGCCTTCGCGTGAAGGGAATATGAAACTCCGGGACGACCTGCAACCGATGGAATTGTTCCCTGATTGCATTCGCGTTTATCCTCTGGAGAACGTTGTCCTGAATGCCGTAGGATTGAGCGGGCCCGGCGCGCGGGCTTTGTTTTGGCGGTATAAATGGGACCTGAGAAAGGAACCGTTCCTGATCTCGTTCATGGCCGCAGGCGCCACCCGCGAAGATCGACTCCGTGAAGTTCAGAGTTTTGCGAATGATTTTGCTTGGATATCTCCCGGGTTTATGGCGCCCGTCGGTATCGAATTGAATATCTCCTGCCCGAATATCGGGCGTGATAAATTATTGTTCATTTTGAGCGAAGCGTCCGATCAGTTGGGGATCCTCTCCGACCTCGATGTTCCCATCGTTCTTAAGATAAACGCGTTGGCGCCTATCGAGAGAGTGGAAGAACTTGCCGAAAAGGGATTATTCGATGCGGTCACCGTTTCGAATACGATCCCGTGGGGTGCTCTGCCGGAACGGATCGATTGGAAAGGCATCTTCGGTACCGATGTGTCACCGCTTGCTCGTTATGGCGGCGGCGGACTCTCCGGTGCGCCGCTTCTGCCAATCGTTGCGGATTGGGTATACGAAGCATCGGACAAATTGTCGGTCCCCATCATTGCGGGCGGCGGGGTTCTTTCAAAAAGCGGCGTCGACCTTCTGTATGATGCTGGCGCTCATGCCATTATGATCGGATCCGTTGCAATCCTTCGGCCGTGGTCCGTGCAGGGTATCATCCGACATACAAACAAGGTCTTTGAGTCTCGTTAAGTAAGAAGAACATCGTTATCGCCGGGGCTACCCGGCGTTTTATTTTAATTGTTTTTTTATTCAATCGTGCTATTATCGGGGCATCGAGGGACATTGAAAAACTTAAAAAGAGAAGGAGGGTTCCGTATGCCGTTACAAGTATCGCAAAGAATGCTCGGATTGGAAGGCGAAAGTGCCTTTTCCGTCGGAGTTGAAGCCGCCGCCTGGGAAAGACAGACTGGGCGTCATGTCTACAAATTCCAGATCGGTCAGCCGGATTTTCGGACGCCGGCGAATATTTGCGCCGCGGCCGTGCAAGCCATTATGGACGGAAAACACGGTTACACGCCATCGCCCGGGATACCGGAACTGCGCAAGGCCGTTGCTGATTACATGACCAAAACTTACGGCGTTCTCGTGCTTCCCGAACATGTCGTGGTCGGCGCCGGAGCGAAGTGCTTTATCGGTTATGCAATTGCGGCGGTGACCGAGCCCGGAATCGGAGATGAGGTTATCTTCCCGATACCCGGCTATCCGATCTACCCGGCGGAAGTCTATTGGAAGGGTGCCGTTGCGCGGCCTCTTGCCCTCCGTGAAAAGAATGGATTTGGTTTCGATCTCGAAGAGCTTGCGCGTACTGTGAATGAAAAGACGCGTCTGCTCATTCTGAATACGCCGCAGAATCCGACGGGGGGCGTGTTGTCCCGCGAGGAATTGGAAGCGATCGCGAAGATCGTTCTTCCGTTCGAGAATCTGTGGGTTCTCGAGGACGGCGTATACTCCGATCTGATCTATGATGGACCGTTCACGTCCATCGCATCTATTCCGGGTATGGCCGAAAGAACGATCATGATGAATGGCGCGTCCAAGACCCATGCCATGACAGGATGGCGCATCGGTTTCGCAGCGAACCCGCTGCTTGCGCCGTATTTTGCCACTCAGGTCACGGTCGCCTCCGGTTGTGCCGGGCATGTCGACCAATATGCGGCGCTTGAAGCGCTCACCGGTCCGCAGACGGAACAACAGGAGATGAAGCGCATCTTCCATGAGCGTCGCGATTTCATTGTTGCGGGGCTGAATAAGATTCCCGGCGTAGATTGTGTTATGCCCGGCGGTGCGTTCTACGTGTATCCGAATGTAACCCGCGCGTGCAAGATCGTCGGAGCGAAGGATGCCGAAGAGTTCCGTCAAATGCTTCTTCATGAAGCGTGGGTGTCTGTGACGGCCGATACGCATTTCGGTCCGAAGGTTCCGAATGACGGCGAACATATCCGGTTCTCGTACGCTTCTTCGATGGAAGAGATCGAGAAGGGTATCAAGGCGATGCACGACTGGATTGGTGACATTGTGACCCGGAAGCGTCTGGCTCGCCGAGCCCGCGTTTCAAGAATGATTGCCAAGAGTTGACGATGTGCCGTCCCGATAGTTATCGGGGCGGCTTTTTTGACATTATTTCGAATATTCACTACCATGACATCAAGAAGGAGTCCTTTGATTTAATGTGGAAAAAAGAGGTGACGTATGAAAGAAAAAGCGACTTGCCCTGTGCAAGAACAGTACGATTTTCGGTCGTATCATATGGATCTGCGAGGCCTCGAACTTCCTCCTGTCCGCGGTGTGAACGAAAAGCGGATCGGGAAGATCTGCCGCACTGTCCGCGGGCTTATGTTCGCGATGATTGAAAAAGCGAAGTCCGGGCACCCCGGCGGTTCTTCTTCGAAAGTTGAGCAGCTCGTGACGCTTCTGTGCTCTGGCGAGCTAGGCTTCGATCCGTACGACCCGAAAGATACCGGCCGTGACCGTATTGTTTGGTCGGCGGGGCACTGCTCTCCGCTTTTGCATTCACTGAACGCGCTGATCTCTGAATTTGGTGTTTCTGAGAAGCTCCAAAAGTTCTACGTGACTCCGCGCGAGCTCATGAAGTTTCGCACGACCGGGGGTCCGAGCGGCCATGTCGAATCGCATTATGCTCTTGCTGACGCTTCGACCGGCGCTTCCGGACACGGTCTTTCTGCGGGGCTTGGCTTTGCACTCCTCCATCGTTCGTGCGGTCTTCCCATGAAAACCTTCGTTATCATGGGCGACGCTGAAACGGAAGAGGGTATGACCTTCGAGGCGCGGAACATCGCGGCGAATGTCGGGACTTCCAATCTCGTCGTTCTTCTGGACCATAACGGTTTTGGTATTGATGGTCCGATCACCGAAGTGATGTCGACCGCGTGCGTCGATCAATGGCGCATGATGGGCTGGAACGTTATCGAGGTTGACGGACATGATATCCGGCAGCTTGCCCATGCCTATAAACTGGCAAACGAGAACGACAGCAAACCGACGGTCATCATCAGCCATACGGTGAAAGGGAAGTTCTATGGAAAGCTTGAGAACACCTGCACGTCTCACGGCTCGCCACTTGGAACGCCCGAATATATCGAGGCAATGAAAGCGCTCGACTATTCAGTTCTTGCCGACGGCTATCACGATATCGAAGAAGTGCTCGGCTCTTTCGGGAAAATGGATCGAAAATATTTCGGTGCGCGCCTTCGTGTCGCGGCGAAAAAGATCATCCCCAAGGACAAGCTCATGGAGATGATGGTTGCGAAGCTTGATGGTCGGAATATCTTTGACTATATCGATGTTCCGCAGCCGGAAACGCTTCCGCCGGAACTCGTGTTCAAAGGCGGGGCAGCTGTGCCGACACGCAAGGCGACCGAAGCCTGCTTCGATTGGGAGATGAAGCATAACGCGTTCTTCTATGTTACGACCGGCGACCTGTCCGGGTCCATCCTGACGGGAAAAGCGGAAAAAGTTTACGGCATCATGAGCCGTGACAATCCGCTCGGCCGCGGTATTCGAAGCGGTATCGCTGAACAAAATATGTCGATGATGATGACCACGATGGCGTCCGACACTTTGCCGGGCGGATATAAGCCGATGACTGTGTTCGGTTCGTATGGAGTGTTTACCAGTATGATGGCGAACCCCGTGCGGATGGCGCTCATCAATAACGCGATGAATCCCGATGCGAAAGCGTTCTTCATTATGCTCGCGGCCCACGACGGACCCGAGACTGGTGAGGATGGCCCGACGCACCATGGTCTCTTCTGGATGTCCCTCTTCACGGCGTATCCGGGGATCAAGGTGTATAAGCCTCTGGATGCGAACGAAGCGGTGGCGATGTATTTCCATGCTCGGAAATGCGGCGAACCCGTGGCGTTCTCTGTTGCTCGTCCGAACACTCCGGTGTTCACTCGCGGCGACGGCGGAGATACCATTGCTCCCGCAAGCGCGGCGAACGACGGCGCATATGTGTTTAGATCGTATGCGAATAACGGAAAGCGGAAGCTCCCGATCGCGGTTGCCGGCGGTCAAACGATGGCGAACCTGCTCAAGGTCTTGCCGCAGATCGAAGAACGCGCGGATGTAAAGATCATCGCGGTCACTTCCCCCGAGCTCTTTGAAGAGATGCGTGTGAATGATCCGGAGAACGCCTGTCTGGTGCTCTCCGATAAAGAGCGTGCGACCGTTGTCGCGCTTCATAATGGGTATCCGGGCTTCATGGATGCGTTCCTTCTGCCCGGCGATCACGAACAGCGCAATCTTGGCATTGCGACATTCCAGCACTCCGGCAGACCAGAAGAGGTCTATGCCGAGGCGGAGCTCGACCCTGCCGGTATCGCCCGGAAGGTGCTCGGATTGCTTGAATAAGCGGGCAAGGTAGCTCGCAGACCCCCAAGGATGGGGGTCTTTTTAATATATTGACATATTATACTTAATTTGGTATAATGTACACAACATTCATCGTCCTTTTCAGAGAGATGCCATGATCACAAGACGCGAAATGATGCTCGGTGTAGCCGCCATGCGGCCAACTATGGAAGAGGGTAGCGGCGTGTGGGACCTTCGGTCCGCGGAGCAAAAAAAGCGAGACGAAGATCGTCTTGCTCACGTTTTCAAAGAGATCGAGCGGTGTTGGGTTCCCCCGTATCCGCGGGCGCCCCACCTCGGCGAGCCGGTGCATATCTGATGTGCCGGTCAACAATAGAGCTATCCGCAGCATGCGGATAGCCTTTTTTAATTGACAATGTTTATTTATACTGATATTTTTATTCTGGTTGAATTGGCGAGCCTGGAAGCTTGAGTATGGGACTTATGATGAATGGCGAGTCATTTTGAGGAATATTCTAAATGAATAAAAAACAGGTTTTGGTGGTGGACACATCACCGACTATCGAAAAGAACGAACACGACCACTACTCTGTCGTGACGCTCATGGGACTTGGTCTTAGTGGCCCGGGAGAGATCAAACAGCGAGAGTCCCACCGAGGCAACTTTTGGCTTTACGGTTATTACCCTCCGGAGATAGAAGGAATTTTCAATGGAGAAGAATATAAGAGCCAGGTGCTGGAAGACTCAAGACGCTATCGCGTGGTGATCGTTCCCGGGGGTGCCGTCGCCAAAATTGTGGAGAACGTTGGCCGTCATGACTCCGTGAAGTTGAGGACACTGTTGAAGATCGTTTCAGATGAGTTCGGGTACGACGTTCTGAAGGCCGGTGCAATCCCACGCCTCTTAGAAACTCTTCCTCTGTTGTGCGATGGTTATGGAGTTTCTCGCCTCGTTGGGTTTCATCAGCCCATTTCTTACAAGCGGAGAAAGTATCTGTTTGGCTCGGATGCGGATTTTTCCAGCCTCCTCCGGTTGTATCCAGCTAACGATTTAGTCTATCGCCCGGACAAGTACAATCTCGTGTTTGGGGGCGATTGAAAGAACTGTTGCCCCGCATGCCTACGCGTGCGGGGCTTTTTTGTGCAAGTTTTCCGTTGAAAATTTGAGCGATTAGTGTTTCAATAAACATACCAATGAAGTATCTTTTAAAGATTTTTTCTGTTCTCTCCTTATTTTTTTTGCTTCACACGGGGGCGGTGTTCGCCGCGAGCCTCGAGTACGCTTCTTTTGTTTCGACAGACGGAGTATCTTCGTCGTTTGTGATAAAATACGGCGGGCTGGAAGAAAAGAATAATTATCTTTGCTCGATACTGTCGCTGTCGTGTTCGGCAACCAACGTCTCCGCTTCTTCGTCGCCGGCTTTTGATTACGGCGCCATACCGAAGTCGCGCAAGGGGGTGATGTTTCGCGGACATTCGCAAGACGGAAGATTTATTTTTTTCTATCAGTGGGCGGGTGCGCAGGATAAGTATCGCCATTACGTTCTCTTGGATACAAAAACGAGAGAGACGTATGAAAGAAAAAGCGAAGTTCCTTTTCTCGATCTTATGACGGAGCAGGACCGTTTGTTCAGTATTTCACCGGACGATTCAACTCTTTTTTATCTTGATGATCGCGATGGTTCACCCGCGATCTATATGGTTGATCTTCTCCATCTTAAAAAAGGTTCAATGAGCGGGACGAAACTTACAAGACGCGATTATACGGTCGCAGACTTTTTAGCGTACGACAAAGATAATATTTATTTTATCGCAAACCGTTCAAACCCGCTTACTTGGACGCTGTATCATTACAACATTTCGACGGAAAAACTTGATCCCGTTGCAAGCAATGTTTCTTACGGAGAGGTTATAAAGAAGGTCGGGACATATATTCTTGTGATGAAAATACGAGACAATACGGTCGTTCCAATGATCTATGATCCCGTAAAAAGAGGGATATCTTTTTTCAGTTTGCCACAAACTCTTGGACAGGCCAATATCTCGATCCCGTATCAGCCTTTTCGCTATGGTCAGCTTACGGGCGTCGTTTCTTACCCAGATCGCGATGGACCGAAAGTAAAGCATCCGCTCATCGTTTGGCTTCATGGCGGACCATATCGCCAGGACAGCCTTACTGTTCATCCGTATCTTTCTTATGGTGTCTATGATTGGGTATTGAACGAAGCACGGCTTTCGGGTGCCATAATTTTTAAGCTGGATTACAGCGGAAGTTATGGATACGGAAGCGCGTTCATCGCGGGGCTCAAAGAAAATATCGGGAAAAAAGACGTGAACGATGTCGTGACGGCGCTTGATTCCGTTAAAAAAGAAGCGTCGAAAAATTTTTCGATATCGGGGGTTTATCTCGTTGGAAACAGCTACGGAGGATATCTGTCCTTGAGGAGTCTTGTGGCGTATCCTAAAAGATTTGACGGAGCTTTCTCGATAAACGGAGTGACAGACTGGCGGTCTCTCTTGACGAACCTTGGCGATTCTCTTTTTAACTCTTATTTCAACGGCGTTCCGAACAGCAAGAACGAGAAGCTTTATGCCAAGGCTGATATTTTGAAAAGGGCCGGCGATGTTTTGCCTACGCACAAAGTTGTTTTGGTGCAAGCGCAAAAAGATAAGACGATCGACCCGATACAGGCGGAGCTTCTGAAAACGACATGGCAAAAGGATGGCGTTAATGTTGATCTCGTCCGGATACTCGAGGAAGACCATGTCTTTCATAAGGTCGCTTCCATATCTCTTATCTGCCGGTCCTTGCTTGGTTTCTTGGATATCGCTCCGCCTTCTCCCGAGCGTTGCCGCTTCTGGTGATTCGGGATTTTCTTTCCGCGCAAAGTTGCTATACTGTATTTAATCTATTTTAATACAAGAATCTTAATCTAAAAAAATGCACATACGGAAAACAAAGATCGTCGCCACTATCGGGCCGGCGTCTTCGGGGGAGCAAGAACTTTTTGGGATGATTCATGCCGGGATGAACGCTGCGCGTATAGATATTTCGAAAGGGGCCTTTGAGGATCACTCGAAGGTGATAGACCTGATCCGCGTCTATGCGGACAAGATGCATATAGCTGTGGCTGTGATCCTGGACCGGAACGGAGAAAAAAACGTTTCGAGCGAAGATTTTGAGTTCCTGGTCAAAAAGAACGTCGATTTTGTGGTATTGTCGAAAGTGGAGACGGTCGAAGATATCCGAAAGGTTCGCGATATGTTCAAGAAGCATAAGGCCGATATCGGGATCATCGCCAAGATCCAAACCAAAGAGGCGGTGGAGAACATTGATGCGATCATTGAAGCGGTCGACGGATTGATGGTGGGGAACGAAGATCTTGCGGACCAGGTCAAAGACGAGAACGCGACGCTGCTTCAGAAAGTTATTGTCAAAAAGGCCATAGCCGCAGGGAAGCCTGTCATTACCGCCACTAAGATGCTTCCGTCCATGATATCATCGCCTGTCCCGACAAACCTCGAAGTAAATGAGGTGACCAATGCGATCTTGGACGGAACGGATGCGATCATGCTCGTCGATGAGACCACAAGCGGCAGACATCCCGTGCTTTCCGTCGAAACACTCTCGCGGATCGCGCTTTTTACCGAACGCTCCGCTTTGTTCGCCGAAGACGTTACAAAATTCGAAAGAACATCTCGTGGTATTGTGGACGCCGTTTCCGAAGCTGCCGCAAAAACAGTCAAGAACATCGGAGCGGAAGCGATCATTACTTTATCCGAGAAAGGTTTCACTCCGCGCATGGTTGCGCGTTTCAAACCGGACCACTCGATATTCGTTCTCACTCCGCATGTCCGAACTTTCAGAAGGGTTATTTTGAGTTTCGCTTGCGCACCCGAACTTTTGGAACAACCGATCAAGACCTTGAATGAGGCGGTATCTGTTTCTAAAAAATTGTTGGTTCGAAAAAAACAGCTGAAAGAGGGCGATAAGTTTGTGGTCGTGGCCGGAATGCCATTCGGTATCACCGAAGGCACGAATATGATCCTTGTTCAGACGATATAAACGGGAAATACGAAATTCGAATGTCGAAGTCCGAAACAAATACGAATGTTCAAATTTTCAAAACCCAAAACCCGTCGTCCGTATTTCGAATTTCGTGCTTCGGATCTCGGGTTTTACATATTTTATGTATATAAAAGTAAAGGTCAGCGCCGGCGCGGGGAAGGAAAGCTTCGAGCAGATATCCGAAGATCATTTTAAGGTTTCCGTTAAAGAAAAAGCCGAAGCGAATATGGCAAATCGGCGGGTCATCGCGATGTTCGCCGAACACTACGGAGTTCCTGCGGGAAAGGTGCGATTGGTCTCCGGACATCATTCGCCGGGAAAGATATTGAACATCGATCAATAAAAAAAATGTCAGCATACGCCAAATCGATCCTTTTTGTCTTTTTGTTCTGCGCTTTCGTCGTGGTGGTGTATTGTTCGTTTCCCTATATCGAAAAGATGCGCATCTCGGGCACGGCGACCACAACTCCGGCGGCAGAGTTTGAGGCTATCAAAATAGATATGCCGGCGCCTGAAGAAGTCGTTTCGTCGCCGGTACAATTCCATGGAACAGCGCGCGGGACTTGGTATTTTGAAGGATCGTTCCCGGTCCAGGTTCTCGATGCATATGGGAATATTCTCGGAACGGGCATCGCGACCGCGAATGGCGAGTGGATGACGGAGGATTTTGTTCCATTTTCCGGTTCCGTCGGTATCATGTCGCCGGGCACTGAGGACGGCGAGGTCGTATTTAAAAAAGATAATCCTTCGGGTCTTCCGAAAAATGACGCCGAGGTACATATTCCCGTATACTTCACCGCGCCGAGCCCCTCCATGAAGGTTCTTGTGTATTTTGGAAATTCAAATTACGGCAGCACGGAGAACTGTACGAATGTTTTTCCGGTCGTCAGGAACATTCCGAAAAGTCCCGAGGTGGGACGGAGGGCCTTAGAGGAATTACTCAAAGGTCCGACCAAGGAAGAGACATCCCAAGGATATTTTACCAATATCAATGAAGACGTTATTCTTCAAAAACTGGAGATCAAAAAGGGAATAGCGTATGCCGATTTTGACGAAAAACTGCAGACCAACGTCGGCGGTTCGTGCAAGATCGGAGGCATTCGTGAACAGATCACCGAAACACTCAAACAGTTCTCGACAATAAGCAGTGTGGTAATATCCGTGGACAGTTTTACTGAAGAGATACTGCAGCCATAAATGTTCCTCTTTTTAAAGACATGCTATACTAAATAAGTAATAATAATTTAAAAATATGCAAAACGAGAATCTTCAAATACCGGAGGCTAAGCCGAAGTCCTCGCCTAAGGATGTTTTTATGCATCTTTTAATGATCGCGATGCTCTATGTCGGGGCATTCAGCTTTATCTCGCTCTGGTTCAATTATATTAATTTTCTTTTTCCCGATCCGCTTAATTTTTACTACGTTGAAATAAATCAAGGCGTGCTTATCGCTACCGCCACTCTCTTTGTCGTCTTTCCCGTGTATTTTCTCCTCTCATGGCTTTTGGGAAAGGAGATGATAGCTGAACCTGAAAAGCGCGAGCTCGTTGTTCGTAAATGGCTCGTATACCTGACCCTCTTTATTGCGGCGGTTGCCATTATCGTTGATACCGTGGTGCTTATGTATTTCTTCTTGAACGGAGAATCCACGGCGAGATTTTTCTTGAAAGTGGCTGCGGTGTTGGTAACGGCGGCGTTTGTGTTCGGATATTATATCTGGGACGTGAAAAGAAAAGCGGGTATGAAAAGCAATCTCCCAAAAATGCTTGCGTCCGCCGCTGCTCTGGTGCTTGTCGGAAGTATCTCGTACGGTTTCTTTTTATTTGGGTCTCCTGCCCATCAGCGAGATCTTCGTATGGACGACCAACGCGTGAACGACCTGAGAAGCATCCAAGACAGCATACTTAATTATTGGCAGCAAAAAGGAACATTACCATCAAAGCTTTCCGAACTCGCGGATAGTATCAAGGGATTTGTTCCGCCAGTCGACCCGGAGACCGGTGCTCAGTACGAATATAACATAGCGAGCGAAACCCCATCATTCAAGTTGTGCACGATATTCAAAGCAAAAAGCGTTCCAAACTCTCGTTCGCCTTACGTGAATTATTCCTTGCCAGTGTTTGAACCCGTGTCCGATCCTTCGGAGACATGGGATCATGAAGTGGGACATGTTTGTTTCCCTCGAACAATCGATCCGGAGCTGTACAAACTGAACAAACCGATACCGGTTGTTATTCAGTAATTTCATACAAGAACGCCATGGCACACGTCATGGCGTTCTTTGTTCAATGAAGACAAAGACTTGATTTTTTAAGTTCATGGAGTATTGTTCAGGTGAAAGTACACTCAATCCACCGAGGAAAAGTATATGAGCATGAATGTTTTTTTGCTCTTGGTCTTGATATTGATCGTACTCAATCAGTTTCGTCTCAATTGGAGGCTTAATGAACAAGAAAAGATGATCGACGAGCTTTTTGACAGACAAAACGGTCGCAAAGATAAGACACACATGATAGATAAGGAATTCATCAGGGAATGGTTGCGTACTCGTGAACTACGGAAAGTAGTTCATCAAGTGCTCGCTTCTATGCCGAGAAAAGTGGATACCAAGTAGAGATATCCCCTCCTGCGCCGCTCCTTCCGTTGTGAAGGCGCGGCGCTTTTTTGTTTGAATGTCTTTTTTTCGTTGACTTATTTTAATTTTTACTGTATTATAGTAACCTACGATTTCCCGCATGGGATTTTTTGTATAAACCCAAATAAAAAAGGCTTTCGATTTTGGATGAGATTTGCGTGCGCCGACGAGGAACGACGCGGGCTGCATAGCAATACTGTCCGCTAGAACCGCAGGAGACAAACGCAAATATCGCCAAAAGAGAAAACCGTCACCTCTATGGAAGTAAGAAACATCGCAATAATAGCCCACGTCGACCACGGCAAGACCAAATTGACCGACGCCATCATGCGCCAGACCGGAATGTTCGATGAGGGACAAAGCATGGACTCAAACGCTCTTGAACAAGAGCGTGGCATTACCATATATTCAAAGAATACCGCTACCTTCTATAAGGGTACAAAGATAAACATCGTCGACACTCCCGGGCACGCCGATTTTGGTTCCGAAGTTGAACGCGTGCTTCGTTCGATCGACTGCGTGCTTCTTGTCGTCGATGCGCAAGAAGGTCCGATGCCTCAAACGCGCTTTGTTCTCAAAAAATCTTTGGAGCTCGGCTTGAAGCCCATTGTTGTTATCAATAAGATCGATAAGCCCGCCGCAGACCCGGAGAAATGCGAAGAAGAAGTTTTGGAGCTTTTCATGGAGCTTGGTGCGAACGATGAACAATGTAATTTCCCCGTTGTGTATGCTATCGGACGCGAAGGTATTGCTAAACTCAAGCTTGAAGATGAGTCAAATGACCTTGTTCCTCTTTTGGACACTATCCTTAAGTTTGTTCCGGCCGCAACTTCTGAAATATCGCTTCCTCTGCGTGCTCAACCGTTTAACTTGGCATACGACAACTACATGGGACGTCTTGCCATCATGCGCGTATATGAAGGTGTGATAAAAACAGGTGACACGGTTTACGTGAAAAACGAAGACGGTCATACGTATAACGGAAAGGTTTCCAAACTTTTTTCTTTTAAAGGCATCAACCGTGTTGAAACAGAGCAAGCTGAAGCCGGCGATATTGTTCTGATGGCGGGAATTCCGCAGATCTATATCGGTGAGACCGTTTGCACATCTCCCGACGCCGAAGCTTTGCCTGCCATTAAGGTTGACGATCCGACCATTTCTCTCAATTTTCTCATCAACAACTCTCCGTTTGCCGGACGTGAAGGCAAGTTCGTTACCTCGCGTCAGATTCGCGAGCGGCTTGAACGCGAGCTTGAAGTGAACGTCGGTCTCAAGATAGATTTTTCCGGAACGGACAGTTTTCGCGTGTATGGCCGTGGCGAACTTCACATTTCCATCTTACTCGAAAATATGCGACGCGAAGGTTACGAAATTCAGGTTTCTCAACCGCAGGTCATCGTTAAAGATATTGAAGGTGTAAAGAGCGAGCCTTTTGAAGAAATTACTGTTGATGTACCGATGGAGTACCAAGGGACCGTTATCGAAAAGCTCGGCGCTCGCGCCGCGATGATGGTAAACATGAAAACGCACGAGAACACCGCCCGTATTATTTTTGAAGGCCCAACCAGGGGGTTGCTCGGTTATCGCGGGCAGTTCATTGTTGACACGAAAGGCCTCGGGATTATGGCTTCGCGCGTTATCGGTTTCCGTCCGTGGGCCGGAGAAATAAAAAAGCGGCAGGTCGGTTCTATGATCTCGACCGCCACCGGAAAAGTCGCGGGGTATGCTCTGTGGGGTTTTCAGGAGCGCGGAATTTTGTATATCGGTCATGCGACGGAAGTATATGAAGGAATGGTTATTGGAAATACCTCAAAAGGCGAAGAAATGCCAGTGAACCCGACGAAAGGAAAAAATCTGACGAATGTCCGTTCTTCCGGGACCGACGAAGCGATTGTATTGATTCCTCCCTTTACTCTTACTATCGAACGCGGAATGGAAGTGATGGCTGAAGATGAATATCTTGAAATCACTCCGAAAAGTGTGCGACTTCGCAAAAAAGGATTAACTGAAACCGATCGTTCAAGAATGAAACGAAGCTCGACGAACAATTAAATAAATTAAAAAACCGCCGGCGCACAATGTGCGTCGGCGGTCGAGGATCAGTCCTCGTCATACTCCTCATCACTCCAACGGATCTGGGATTCGTCCGTGATCCAGTGGTCATCGAACACGAGGGGATGGCGAGTGTCTCCATTGATGACCCGTGGTTGTTCGATACGGCCGGTCGTGATCAGACGACGGGCGATGGCGACGGCTTCATCCGGGAAATCGTACCAGTAGATCTGAGCGTAAGACTCGAGAACTTCCTCCCAGTCACCATCGGTGACATAGGTGCCTGCGACGATCTTCCAAACGTCGCCGATACCCACCTTTCCGCGGGCGATATCCTTGACGCAGAAGGAGAGGGACGTTCCGATCAGACGCGGCCTGGTCGTTAGATTGCCCAGCAGGTATGCCGCAAAGAGCAATACGATAGCGCTAAACATCGATTTTTCCTCGCAATTGATCCGAACTGTATTATAGTATTGTAAATTACATTTGTCAATCTATATGGCCGCATGATATACTTATTATCATGGAACTCATAAAACCGCCTCATCCGTTCGAGGAAAAAATCAAAGATTTTCCATATATAATTTTTCTCGCGGGAAGTATTGAAATGGGGATGGCCGATGATTGGCAAAAGCGGTTTGCCGAACAGCTTAAGGATAAGAACGTTCTTTTGCTTGACCCCAGACGGGATGATTGGAACTCGGCATGGAATCAGAGCATGGACAATGCATTCTTTAAAGAACAGGTCGCGTGGGAACAAAAAGGGATGGAGCGCGCTAACCTTGTTGCGTTATATTTTGACCCTCATACGGAGTCGCCGATATCTTTGCTTGAGCTTGGTGAATATGCAAAAAGCGGAAAACTCATCGTTTGTTGCCCGGCAGGTTTTTGGAAAAAAGGCAATGTCGATTTTATTTGCGAATACAATGGAATTCCGAAAGTTGAAACATTTGAAGAATTGATCGCGGCGGTGAAAAGAAAGATGAAATAGAAAAAGCACCCCGGTCCTCGCCGGGGTGCTCTGTGTCTTGGGGTCATTCTCCATACCGACTGAAGCTTTTGCGAAGCCATCTGTTCGCAGATTCCTCGCCACAGGTGAGCGCTATGGTCAGTCCCGAAACGAGAACCGTGGTCAGAAGGAAGTCGGCTCCGCACAGGAGCATGACCGTCCACAGGAGCAGCAGGAGAACTGCGCTGCAAAGAGCATAGATTTTCAAATACCAGGGTCTCATTTTTGTTCCCCCACTTTGAGGGGTGTCATTTCTCCATCCGCAACGAGCGCACTCCATCCAATAGTGATACGCTATATAGCCGCACTGGTGAGTTTCGCTGCTTTTTCGGGCGACGCGGTGTTTTCCGCAGTACGGGCAGTCTTCGTGCTCGTCCCAATATTCCATGATCCAATAAACTCCGCCGCAAGTGACGGCGAGGAAAAAAATACAGATGAGCAGGTTCGTGTGAGGATCAAGCATGTTCTCTCCTGTCTTGTTGTTGCTTCCGTAGATATAGTGTTATAAATGTAAAAAAATGTCAAATTTCATCATGTCGAGCAATAGAGATAAACGAAGCTGTTCTTATTTTGCCAAGCGAAGAAAAAATGAGAACTTGTTTTCATTTTTTTCGAATGCCGGCAAAATGAGAAAGCTTCGCAACCTCTTTTTATTCGCTCGCTTGCCTTGATAAAAAGCACCTCCCTGTGATATTTTGGGGGGCGCTTCGAACTTCGTGTTTATTCGTCGTTGCTCGGCCAATTTTGATTGCGGGACCGGCTTGGTTTTTCCGGGCGGTATACGCGCATGATGGTCACGACGGGAATGTAAAGTATAAAAAGGATCACGGCGACGGCGACGTAAAAGATCGTGGGCATTGCTTTTCCCTCTGTTTGGTGTGTTCTCTCTATAGAATATTGCACCGCCATAGAAAAGTCAACGAACTTCTTTATTTTTGTCACCTTTCGGCAATTTCCGCGTTTTAATATACGCAGCGAGAAACAGGCTGAACACGCGCTTAAAACAATTGACAAAGTGTTTTTTGCAGTGTACAGTTTATGTCTCTTCGGTTCATTGAAAAAAGAGGTGAGCGATGGCAAAGATATTGGAACAGGGTAACGTTACCAAATGCGATCACTGTACTACGACGTTTTCCTTTGGTTTGTCTGAGGTGGTGCTTGGCACTAAACGGATACCTGCAGGGTACAGCCCCGAGGAAGAGGCATATGAGAGGGTGACTTATTCGGTAAGGTGTCCCAGTTGCGGTCATGCTGTGAACGTCGGGAAGAACCTCGGCGAAGGCTTTAAACGGGACGCAGAAAGGCGGATTTCGGATCGGCGTGGATATGAAGATGATACTTACATCTAAAGGTGCGCTATGAAAAAAAAGACCCCGATCGGTCTTGGGTTTATCGGTTGCGGCGGACATTCCGGCCGCCATGCCGATGTTCTCTCTCGGTTGCCGGGAGAATTTGAGATCGTTGCGGCGCTTGACAGTGACGTCGTGCGCGCGGACGATTTCCTGAACGCGCACAACGCGCCCAACGCGCCCCCGTTTGTTTTTTTGGAGAATTATCCGACCAGCCCATTCTCGCAGGGGAATCGGGCGGAGGCGGTCCTTATCGGCACGCCGCACAAATATCATCTCGATTATTGTCGGATGGCGCTAGAGGCGGGTAAACACATTCTGTGTGAGAAACCGCTCTGGGAAGGAGATCACGCCGAAGAGGGGAATCGGATCATTGCAGAGACTCTGGATCGCGGTTTGGTCTTTTCCAGTTGTCATCCGCGTCGCTTCGAGAAGGAATATCTGTTTGTGAAGAAGCACTTGCCCAGGTACACAAAACGCTTCGGCAAGGCGGTAGAGGTTCGCTTCCAGTTCTTCTATCACAAACCGAGCACCGGCTGGAAAACGGACGATTCGCTTTTGCTTGATCACATGAACCACGAGATCGATCTCGTACACTTCTTGTTCGGACGGTCGAACGAAAAATTCTGGCGGGTTTCGCAGGGCTTCGACGAGTATCGGGTTGCCGGCAGGACGGAAAACGGCCTCGGGATCTGGTTCACCGGTTATCGCAGACTGGAGAGCCGGACGTTCCGGAACGAACTCGAGATCGTCTTCGAAAGAGGCCGCGTTCGGGTTGAGGTCGTGCTCGACAGTTCGAGCGGACAGGTCGCTTCGCGCGTAATCGAGCAGTCCTTTGAAGACGACAGCGAGATCGTGACGCGCTTTGCGCCACACTCTTACGATGACTCGCTGGTCGGAGTCATGAAGAACTTCGCCGCGGCGATCCGAGGAGAAGAGCCGTGCTATTTGTCGCTCCAGGACATGGTGACGAATACGACCATCTGCAACGCACTTCTTGCGGACGAGTACGCGGAGATCGTTGTGTAGTGTAGTTCGTTGTCGCGAGCGGGATCATTTCCCGCTCGTTTTTTTTGTCATAAAAAAAGCGGCCCAATGGGCCGCGTGCAAATCTAGGTATTGCTCGTCCATCCGCAACGGTGACGGATACATTCGCGCCGGTGCGTTTTCCCTGTCTTTTTTCTTTCTTCTCCAAAGACATGGCGAACGGTTCTCTTTCGGCATTTCGGGCAGTGTTCATACGTTGCCCGATTTTCGAGATAGATCATCGCTATGGAGGCGAAGGCGATGATCACGCTCGCGCTGATGACAAGAGGAACGACAAGGTGTGCCAGATTCATGGGCTCTCCAGGAATTAATTACGGCAGACTTTACATTAATATAAAAGTAAAAGTTTGTCAATATTTTCTCGCGGATGGTACAATATTCTCATGTCATATTCAAAGTTCGACGAATCGTACAAAAAATTGAACGCTGCCCAGAAAAAGGCGGTGGATACCATCGACGGGCCGGTAATGGTGGTTGCGGGACCAGGTTCTGGAAAGACCGAGATCCTTTCGCTTCGCGTGGCGAACATCTTACGAATGACCGACGCGACGCCGGGCAATATTTTATGCCTCACTTTCACGGACTCGGCGGCGGTGAATATGCGCAAACGTTTGGTTGCGCTTCTCGGTAATGCCGCATACAGGATCCCGATACATACCTTCCACGGCTTCGGCGTCGAGGTCATTAATTCTTATCCGGAATATTTTTGGAACGGAGCGTCGCTTTTGCCCGCCGATGCGTTGGTCTCGATCCACATTCTTGAAGAGATTTTTTCCGAGCTTCCGCATGACAACCCCTTATCTTCGAAATACGATGACTCGTTCACGTATATCTCCGATGCAAAAAGCGCTATTGAGAACCTCAAAAAAGGAGGTTTATCACCGGATGAGTTCCGTGCTGTGCTTTCGGCGAACGAAGAATTTTTGAAATATGCGAACCCCCTTGTCGGCGCAACTTTTTCGGAACGCCTTTCGAAAAAAGACTTCGATAACATCGGCAAGCTCACGGAAAAGCTCCGGACGTTCGTTTCAGGATGTGCAGTTCCGCTGGTTTGGCCTCTTGCCGAAGTTGTTGCGGAATCTCTTTCGCGGGCGCTTGATAGTTCAGTGAGCGAGGATACCACGACCTTTATTTCCGAGTGGAAGAAAAAGTGGATCGAGAAAAATGATGAAGGGAAAAATGTTCTAAAGGGAACGGCCTCGCTTCCGAAACTTTTTGCGCTTGCCGATGTGTACGAAGCCTATCAGGAAACGATGAGGAAAGAAGGGTATTATGATTTTGCCGACATGATCTTGGATACGGTTCAGACGCTCGAAAAGACGCCTTCTTTGCGATACGAACTTCAAGAACGTTATCAATATATACTTGTCGACGAATTTCAGGACACGAACGATGCTCAAATGCGGCTCGTGCGGCTTTTGACCGATGCGCCCGTTCACGAAGGGCGGCCGAACGTGATGGTCGTCGGCGACGATGATCAGGCCGTTTACAAATTCCAAGGCGCCGATATCTCGAATATTCTGAGTTTTCGCGAGATGTATCGCGACCCTGTCGTGATAACGATGACGGAAAATTACCGTTCAACGCAGAAGGTGCTCGATCTTGCCCGGCACGTTATCCTGAAAGGGGACGAGCGACTCGAGAACAAGATCCCGGAAATGGAGAAAAGGTTGACTGCGGGCAACACTGAGCTTTCGGGTGGCGCCATCGTGAACAAAGTCCTTCGAACGCGGGTTCACGAATATCATTTTGTCGCGGCGGAGATACGAAAACTTATCGATAACGGTAAACCGGCGAGCGAGATCGCCGTCATCGCCCGCAAGCATAAATATCTCGAGGGACTTGTGCCGTTTCTCCATCGCGAGAATATTCCAATAAACTACGAACGACAGCAGAATGTTTTTTTGGAGCCGCATGTCCGCGAACTTATTTTGCTTTCGCGTTTTATTACTTCGTTGTCTCGTAAAAATCGTGACGAGGCGGATGAACTTTTGCCGGAGATACTTTCGTTCCCGTTCTGGGGGTTGTCACGCAAAGTCATTTGGGAGATATCTGTTTCCGCCGAGCGTTCGAATTTTCATCGAAAAAAATGGATCGACGTCATGAGGGAACACGAGAATGAGAAAGTTCGGACCATCGCGGACTTCCTTATCGACCTTGGCGATCGCTCAAAAAATGAAACACTGGAACAAGTATTGGATGCGCTTATGGGGAGTGATCTCGTATCGCTCACTTTCTCGGAAGACGAAGATATCGAAACACCCGATAGGGCGGATATTGCATCCGGGAAATTCGTAAGTCCATTCAAAGAATTTTATTTCAGCCGAGAAAAGTTTGAAAAGAACAAGGCTGAATTTTTGATCTTTCTTTCGTCTCTTCGTGTCTTTGTTGAGGCGCTTCGCGAACATAAACAGGGCGCCCCTCTTCGTATCGAGGATATTGTTTCTTTCGTCGAACTTCATGAAAAGAACAATATTCAAGTTACCGACACGAGCCCGTTCATTTCCGGCGCCGATTCCGTCACTTTGCTTTCCGCCCATAAGGCAAAAGGAATGGAGTTCGACACGGTCTTTATACTCTCCTGTCAGAACGACGTATGGGCGGGGCGCGGAAAGAATTCGATCTTGCCGTTCCCGAAAAATCTTCCGCTTTCTCCTGCTGGCGATACACTTGATGACAAGCTGCGAATTTTCTATGTTGCCATCACTCGGGCGAAAAAACATTTATACCTGACCTCTTACTGCACTGATGATAAAGGTGATGAAATGCTTCCTCTTGAATTTTTGGCGGTTGCCGACGGCGAGGAAGTGGAGAACGAGAATGTGCGGCAGGCGCTTGCTCGAGAGTATGGCGAAGATGAAGAGATCTCGGACGAAACGATATTATCCGAAGCATGGAAGGCTGTACTTGCACCGCCGTTCGTTGCCGATGAAAGAGCGCTCCTTCATTCACTTTTGGAAGATTATCAAATGAGCGTAACGCACCTGAATAATTTTCTCGATGTCTCGCATGGCGGACCGCAGGCTTTTCTTGAGAACAATCTTCTTCGTTTTCCGCAAGCGAAAGGTCCGGCGGGGGCTTACGGCACGGCGATGCACGGCGCGATAGAAAGAACGTATACCTATCTCAAACGAGAAGGAAAGCTGCCCAAGAAGACCGAAATAGAAGAATGGTTCGAAGAGCTGTTGTCGCATGAACGGCTTTCTGCGCGGGACCATCGGCATTTCTTGAAACAAGGTCATGATGCGCTCGCCGTTTATCTGAAAGAAAAAATGCCGGAATTCGATGCATCGCACCGTATTGAAACCAACTTCAAAGACCAAGGGGTTGTTCTGGGCGAGGCGAGGATCACCGGAAAGATCGACAAGATGATCCCCGTCGGAGACTCTGAAATGCGCGTTGTCGATTTCAAGACCGGAAAGGCGGCGCACGGTTGGGAAGGGAAGACGCCGGAAGAAAAAATAAAGCTGTATAAATATCGAAGACAACTCATGTTCTATAAATTGCTCGTCGAGAACTCTCGCGATTTTGGAAAATATGTTGTAAACGAAGGCGTCCTCGAATTTCTTGAACCGGACAGAAGCGGAAAAATTTGCGAACTTATCGCCGAGATCGGCAAAGAAGAAACCGAACGCACCGCACGCCTCATTGAGGTCGTGTATAAAAAGATTATCGCGCTCGACCTGCCGGATATCTCCGACTTTCCTAAAGACCTGAAAGGTATTATCGCATTTGAAGATACACTTTTGAGCTAAGCTTTGCAGAAAAAAAGACCACAAAAAAGCCGCACGATGGTACGTGCGGCAGGTCTCCGTTAAGCGTATTCACGCCTCGGGTTACCGGGGACCCTACCCTCCTTCAGGATATAGGTGTAGGTCCTATTACCACCAGGGAGATCTTCGGTTGGGACCGGACCCTGTTGGAACTGAAGCCCTTTTTCTGCACAGATCCTCTCCACCACCCGAAACATTCCGAGAAGAAGATGGGGTTGCGAGAAAAATGATCTAACGGTTTCCTTTTCCTTGAGAGGAACATCACCGCTCGACAGCGTGCCGTCTTCATCTTCGCGGAGAAGATAGGCACGGAGGATGCAGTGTTGTCCGTTACTCGGGTTCATTCCGCATTCCAATTGGATGGCGTACATTTTTTATCCTCGGTTGTTTCAAAGCTCTTGATTCTTAATGTAAACATATCTTGTATTATTTGTCAATTTCTTTGTTCACTGACCTTTAGAATTACTCTGTAACGAGAGCTCTTGATTAAATATAAAATATATGTCAACTTGAATATAAGACCGTTCATTTTACGAGAGGCTAAAAAAATGGCTGAACTCTACTTTGCGAAAAAAGCGCCCGGGAAAGTTCCGCTTTTTGACATTACGAACACTGAAGGGCTGAACAAGGAAGACCTGATTGAACTCCATGTTTCAGCACCGGTGCTCGACCGTTATCCGGGACGTTGGCAAAAAGCTCTCGGGTCCAGGGTTTTTGTCGAGTGGTGGAAGGGGCTTGATCCGCAGTTCGACCCGTCCGAGATTTGGATTGACGAGATCGACCTTCGGGGGGACGAAGTACTCTTCGCGTATATTCGTACGAAGGTCAAGCAAAAGACTCGTTTACAGAGAGTGATGCTTCGCGGCAATACCTCTGCAGTGCTTCTTATTCTCTCATGCGACGGGAAGAAGTACGCCGTACTCGTGGAACAGCCACGCCTCGCGACAGGCGAATGGGGGTCGATCGAGATCATTGCCGGAATGCTCGACAATGGAACTTTCTCCGGAGTGGCGGTAAGAGAAGTCGCCGAAGAAACAGGGGTCGTCATTCGCGAAGAAGATCTAGTCCTTCTCCAGGAAAAGGCGGTAGCCTTATCGTGTGGAGCTTCGGACGAAAGAGTCTCCCTATATCGAGTGGAAAAGGAAGTTTCCGCCGCTGAGCTCCGGGACATCCAGGGTCGCATTGCGGGGAATCCGGAGGAAGGTGAAAAAACGAGGGTGCTCGTGGTCCCGATAGAAGAGGTATATCCTCTCATCTGCGGGGACGCAAAATCCTTGCTCGCATACCTTCTTTATACGCGTTAGAGTTGCAGAGATATACGCCGACACGACACAGTGTCCGGCGTATTTTTATAAAAATAATCGGACTTGTTCCGGGGAGTGCTTGTGTTATCGGGAGTTGTTATGGGGGTTTTGTTTTTTGAGTTGTTTCGTATATGATGAGAAATACCATGATGAGCTCCAAAAAAACGTCGGACCCGCTGGCCGAAACAGATAAAATAGTCAATTCTCTTTGGGAGAAATTTCCCGAAATAGCCAAGAGGCTGATTCGGGAAAGCCAAGACATGACAGACCCGAAGAATCAAAGCTTCTTTGAAAATCCGGACGCCGCCTCAGAACACGAAACAAATTGGCACGAGTGGGGAATTATCACGCATACAAAAAATTTTGAGAAAAAATATCGAGAGGAACTCCCCGGTCTTTTTGCGAAATGGGGGATCTTTGAGAAAATTCGGAAAGCGTTGAACAATGAGATCGATGGGGTGAAAAAGAACGACCTCTTGAATATTGCCGCTGTTTTGCATGACTTGGGGAAATTTACTCAAAGGAAACTTACAAGAAAAGAAGACGGCGCAATATCGGTTTCATTCAAGACGCACGAGGTTGCTTCGGGGAGAATAATCAGATCGCCGAAGTTTTTGGAAATGCTAAAAACGAACTATGGTTTATCCGAACCTCAAATCGAATATATTGCACGGTGTGCGGAATTGCATTATGAACTTGGAATTTTCCGCGACAAAATGAAAGGTATATCCCGTGATTATACGATTGCTTTCGCAAAAAGCGGTGAATTCAAGAAAGAGGTTAAGGATATGCTCTCGCACTATGGCAGTTTTTCGCCGGAGATCGGAATCCTATTTTTGGCCGACTCTTTGGCTAAGACGAGTATTAATATTTCCGTCGAAGATGACGAAGGGATAGAGGCCGCCGACGCGATGATCAAAAGAGAACTTGAAAAGAGAGGACTACCACAGAAACTATTGAAGGCGGTAAAGAACGCCCCGGTTAACTGCCGAGTTGGTGAAGAGTACCTTAAAATATGGGCTTCGGGTGTTTGATAAAAACTAGATCCAGGAAAGACCGCTACGGTAATTTTTTATACAGGAGGACAAAGAGCTTGCGTTGGAATTCGGCTATTTTCTCATTTTCAATAAGGATTGCGGTTTGGGTGTTGTAGTCGATAAGAGCAACCTTTCTGCCGTAGATGATCTGTGTTACGTCCTGGTCAAAAGGGTCATATTCTTTGGGGATAATCTTTATATCTCGTTCAAGGCGTTGCTTTTTTACCTTTTTCCCGGCCTCGTTCGTGATGACATATCGTTCAAGCTGTTTTTTATCCCGCTTTTCACGATAGCCATCCGGCAAGAAAGCGTTGGCTCGCTCTATATCCTTGGCCGAGCTGTATCGGTAAAAAACATCTCCGTGCTTGAGCAATGTTACCAAGTCCAAAAAAATAGACCCGATCTCTTTTTTTCCGGAAAGATATTTTACGGTGGTACGTGATTCTATGGATTCGTATTTACTCTGAAGCTCGGGAATGAACCCATGGAATTGTGCGGAAAATCCATTAAACAAGGCTTCGAGCGTTTCGGGCGGGGCAGGAGTGTATATTCGTCGTTTGCCTTCTTTGGCATCAAAAATCAGCCCCTTCGCCTTCATTTCGGGCAGAAGAGCATAGAGCGCAGGGCGATGGATATTTGTTCGCTGTGAAAGGCGGGAGATCGTCGCGTGTCCAAGATCAATAAGGGCAAGGTATATCGCACTTTCTTTTTCGTTCAAACCAAGATGCTCAAGAATGTGTTCTTTTTTCATGTTTGGAAAAAAGTGTACTAAAAAAGTACACATCTTTAATGTATTTAAATAGTATATTTTATAAGTGTTTTTGTCAACACTTTGGATTATTTTGTACACTTTTTGTATTAGATTAATACATTAAAAAGAAATTCGATATATTATGTGGACCGGTAGAGGCGGTCCTTTGACACGATAAACAGGAGCAATAGAGATGATGAACGAATACTCCGCCGAAGAGGCGTGTGCCGGCTATATAGGGTACGAATTTGAGGTAGAAACTGAAACGCGTTACGCGATTGAACCGGGAAACATGAGCGATTATCGTTGGGTAAACCACGTTGTTGATACGTACGATAAAACGGGACGGATAAGAATTCGCGTTAAGAACGGAGAACCGAGATTGTCAATCAAGGTCCCGCTTTTTACAAGAGATACCGAGACCTCAAAAACGTGCTTGCGGTTGGAATTTAAAACAACAAATGAGTCCCAAAAACAAAGTCTCTTCTGTATACGAGAGCTCATTCTGCAAGAAGATGGAACTCAAATCGTCGAGAAATGGGGCGCTGAGATAACGATGACAACCGGAGAGGGTGCGTGGATCAACAGGAACGATAAAGGAGAATGGTGGATTGAGATTGATTCGGGGTGCAGTTTTTGTCCGCCGGAAAACATCAATGTTTTGGGAATAGGGAAAAAACATGGCCAAAGCTGAAAAACAACTCGAACGTTTTCTTGAGAAACACGGAATCGAAACATTTTTGTGGGGGATACAGGAAGGAACAAAAACGGTTAAAGATCTCTCTCGAGAAATTTCCGAAGGAGAGACTTTGATCCGGAAAACACGCGAGGGAGTTTTCCGCGAAACTTCCGTGCTCTATATACGAGTTTCGTTTGGAGATCATGAACTTTACGAAGATCGCCAGGAGTTTCGCTCTGGACAGAGTCGCAGTCGGACCGAGCTCCGCGGCAGCATCGCCGAAAAGCTCAAACGAAACGAAGCTTTTGATAAGAACGCTGTGTTTCGTGCCGTAAGGGAAGAACTTGGAATTGGACCAGGGGGGATTGTGTCGATCCAGTTCGGTCAAACATGGGTCGAGCATTCTGACTCGCCAAGTTATCCGGGGCTAAATGCGGTCTTCTCTTGTTGTGCCGCGCACATTGAACTTAAAGAATCCGCTTTTACAGCGGAGGGATATAGGGAAATCCAAAAAGATAAAGTCACGTTCTTTCGTTGGAGAAAAAGGGTGGATTAATTGTGACACCGCCCCGGCATTTGTCGGAGCGGTTTTTATTTTTTCAACCTTCAGTCCGATCTCCAACAGTTCAGTCTCCAGCAACCGAGCCTTCAATAATCCAACCTTCACCATCAGTCTTTTACAACTCAATCTTCAATTCAACTTTTAACCCGTACCAGTTTTCCGCATATGCGGAAAACTGGTACGGGTTGTGAGGGTCCTGAACCCCAAACTCTGGATTTCTAAAAAATTAGCTGTTTTCCTCATATGCGAAGAACAGCTAACTTTTTCTGATGAATAATGGAAGTTGTGTTTGATTGAAAAAAGAGAGCTATTTGGGGTTGATGTCCAGCAATTTTTCCGCTTCTTTTTTGGTGAGCTTACGAAATTGCCCCGGGGTGAGTTCGCCCAGGCGGACGTCCATGATGCGAACTCTCTTAATATCTTTGACGACATATCCGAGAGCCGCACACATTCTTCGGATCTGATGTTTTTTTCCTTCGGTTATCGTGAGTGAGAATTTGTGCTCGCTTATTCTCCGCGCTTTTGCCGGTTTGGTTTTGTATCCTTCGATGTCGACCCCTTTCTCGAGGTCTTTCATGAAAATTCCTTTAACGGTTTTGTCGACAGTTACCTCATATTCTTTTTCGTGAGCGTGGTCGGGAGAGAGCAGGCGTTCTGTCAGCCGCCCGTCATTCGTTAGCATGATGAGTCCGTGGGATGCCTTGTCCAGGCGGCCGACAGGAAACACTTCATCGTGGATGCGTCCGCGGATGTTATCCTCAATGCTTTGTTCGCCTTCTTCCGGGCTGTGAGTGATAACCCCCTTCGGCTTGTAATAAGCGTAATAAACATAGGTTTTCGGTTCGGAGTTTTTGACTTCCACCGTGTCGTTCTCTTGTACAATATCGCCTAATTTTGCCGGTCGCCCATTCAAAAACACCTCGCCGCGCGCGATTATCTCGTCAGCGCCGCGTCTCGTGGCGTGACCTTTATAGGCCAGATATTTATTGATGCGCATAGGAAATTCATTTGCCATAATGTCAAATATACTCGCATTTTGATAAAAAGAAAAGGGGCCGTTCGCGTTTGCGAATGCCCCCCCCTAGGTCAAACCTTTACCGGGTTATGTATAATGATCGGAAGTTCTCGCGCCGTATAGAATTCGTCTACATCATCAAGGTGCGTCATTGTTTTGATCGCCGGGAAAAAGACATCTTTCATACTCTTGTCCTCTGTGAAGATCGGTCTCGCCGCAATGTATCATGAAAATAAAAAGTTTTCCACTATATTGTTTCAATGTGTAAGCTTATAATATAAGCAACATCAAAAACTATTAATCGAATTATTTTTTTAACATCCTTAGTTCTTTTATGCGAAGAAAAACGAATAAAAAAGAGTATGATTATTTTCTTCCGACGGTGGTTATTGTCGGGTGTTTTATCCTGACGATCCTTCTCATTGCAGATATCATGCCGTGGAAAGTCGCGATGGAGCGTCGGAGTGCTTGGGCGGCAGCCGCACAGGCTTTAGATCGTCCGATCAATTATTCCGGGCGATCCCATGTCGTTGCGATCGACCAAAAAATTACCGGCAGTGTCTTTGTGAATTCAACCGCGCTTTATGATAAAGGATTTGTGGTCGTACAGAGAATGCAAAAAGATATCCCAGGGGAGGTTGTTGGAGTGTCCAACTTACTTCAGCCGGGGTTGTACCTTAGCCGTTCCGTTCTCCTTGCCGATACTGTCGTTCCCGGAGAAGAATTGTATATAACCATTTATACGGATAACGGGGACGGAGTGTTCACTCTTCCCGATCCTAAAAAGAAGTCCGCCTCTGATGATATTCACGAACCGGCAATGAGCAGCATCTACGCTTTGTAAAAAACAAGAAAAGGCCCCTCTCCGGGGTCTTTTTTGTATAGAGTTCTTATGCTACAATTACTCTCATGGAATATAAAACAACTATCGGTCTGGAGATCCATGCTGAACTTCGAACGAAGACCAAAATGTTCTGCAGCACTAAGAACGACCCAGAAGAAAAAAAACCGAATGTTAATATTTGTCCCGTTTGTATGGCGTATCCGGGAACGCTTCCTGTCATCAATAAACATGCGGTCGAACACGTCCTGCGCGTAGGGAAAGCTGTCGGTGCGACCCTCGCCGATTTTACCGAATTTGACCGAAAAAATTATTTTTATCCCGACATTCCGAAAGGGTATCAGATTTCTCAGTACAAATATCCGCTTGTTTCGGGTGGCGAACTTGCCGGAGTAAAAATCACACGCGTGCATCTCGAAGAAGACACCGCGCGGTCGTCGCACGATGCGGGAGATTACTCACTCGTGGATTTCAATCGCGCCGGAGTGCCTCTTATGGAGCTTGTGACCGAGCCGGTCATTCATGATGCGGCGACAGCGGTAAGGTTCGCGCGCGAACTCCAGCTGCTTCTTCGCTACCTTGAGGTTTCATATGCGAACATGGAAAAAGGTGAGATGCGCGTTGAAGCGAATATTTCCGTTTCAAAGACCGACACTCTTGGTACAAAATGTGAAGTAAAGAACCTCAATTCTTTTCGCGCGGTAGAAAAAGCGATCGAGTTCGAGGTCGCGCGTCACATTGCGCTTTTGGAAAGCGGCGGGAAGGTCGCACAGGAAACGAGAGGGTGGAACGATGCGAAACAGGAAACCTATTCGCAGAGAAGCAAGGAGAACGCTCACGATTACCGTTATTTTCCGGATCCGGATCTGCCAAAGCTCAAGATAAGCGAAGTGCCCGAATTGCACGCCCTCAAACTTCCAGAACTTCCATGGGAAAAACGCGAGCGTTTCGATCGCGAATACGGCATAAAGGAAGAGGATCGTGAAATGTACATCGCGGATCTCTCGCTTGGAGATTTCTTTGAGAATGCGGTCAAAAGCGCAGGCGACAAAAAATTGGCGGTGCTGATATCGAATTACATTACATCGGACCTCGCGGGTTTGCAGAAAAATAATCCCGGTGTCGATCCGTTCAAGAATATTACTCCGGAGAACTTTGCGGCGCTCGTTAAAATGGCAAGCGAGGCTCTTATCTCCTCGCGCGGTGCGAAAGATATTCTCGCCATTATGTTTTCGGAGGGCGGGGGGCCTGAACAGATCGCCGAGACCAAGGGTCTGCTCCAAAAAAGTGATGAGAGTGAACTTCGCGCCATGGTACAAAAAGTCATTACGGAGAACGAAAAAGTTGTCGCCGAATACAAAGCCGGCAAGGTAGCATCTGTACAGTTTCTTGTTGGACAGGGAATGAAAGCCAGCAAGGGTAGCGCAAACCCTCAGGTGCTTCGCAATATCTTCGAGGAAGAACTGGCAAAATAGTGTTGGTCTATGAAAAAATATCAAGAAGAAATCGACGCTTGGTTTAAGGAAAACGGTTGGAAATACTGGTCCCCGTTGTCGATTCTTGCTCGATTGTATGAAGAATGCGGAGAATTTGCTCGGCTGGTAAACCATCTCTATGGAGATAAACGGAAAAAAGACGAAGAAAAAGAGCAGGAGATAGAGGAAGAGATGGGGGATATTCTTTATACTCTCATATGTTTTACCAACTCCAATAATATTGACCTTGATAGGGCGATAAGAAAAAGCATGGATAAATCCGTCAGACGAGACAAAAATAGATTTTCTTAGGCTTGCAAACGAGTTCTCTTTCCTCGAAATTCGTGGTATAACTCGTTTATGAAGATACACTCCGTAGAGTTCGCCCGCGGGATACGCGGAACCGACCCCATACTCGAAGACACAAAAAAACAGATTGCTTTTGTAGGAAGGTCTAATGTTGGAAAGTCGAGCGTACTCAATGCGCTTTTTAACCGTAAGGATATGGCGAGATCAAGCGCGACTCCCGGCAAAACACAAGAGATAAACTTTTTCCTTGTTAATGATCATTGCTATTTTGTCGACTTGCCGGGTTACGGTTACGCTCGGGTGGCAGATAAAGACAAAGAAAAGCTCGTAAAGCTCGTTCTTTGGTACCTCATGGAGTCTGATGCACCGATTGCAATGGTGTTTGTTCTTGTTGATGCGGTAGTGGGACCCACTGATCGTGATCGCGAGATGATTGGTGCACTTACGGACAATAATATCCCGTTTGTCGTTCTTGGAAATAAAATTGATAAAATTAAAAGCAGTGTCCGTCAAAAGCGCATAAAAGAGCTTGTTCTGGAGGTCGCGCCGGCCACATTCGTGCCGTTTTCGGCGGAGAAAAAAGAGGGGATACCCGAGGTATTGACTTTGGTGGAAAATGTTATATCCTAATGGAAGTTCGGTATTTCTTGCAAACCCAAAAGAGGGCTATGTAGATGTTAATTCGACTCGGAGCCGCATGGGAAAACCGTTTGTCGGCCTTCCCTGAGACGGGCAAAGGATACCAGATCGTGAACGTCCAGCTCAAGGACGGTCGAACGATATGGAAGACGGCCGTTATCGACCACCAAATCATCTGGACCAATGAGTTCTACTTCGGCGACATCTCCAACATCACAGTAGTCGAGGCGCCAAAGAACGAACCCTTGGTATCGAGAGAGTACGGCGCGGACGAAGAAAGGGAAAAGGCTGTTGCACTGACTTACCCCGACTCCACGATGTCCGGAACGAGGATTTGGGTTGGGACGTGGAAAAGCGACACAGTGGGGGCCGTCGAGCTTCTCTGTTTGCTTGACCGGGATGAACCAGGACCGGGCATCAAGAAGTTGATTGATGGCGGTACCGTCGATAAGGCAGAGTTCGAAACGGCGGTTCTCGAATGGCTCGAGACCCGGGCCCTGAAGATGGAGGAAGAGTTAACCAATGCCTCAATCGAAGAGATTGAGCAAAAGGTTAGCGATGCCTTTGTTCAGTTGGTGGACGTTTACAACGCCGTCAGCGTGTGTGATCTCATTGAGTGTTTCGATTGGTTTGTCGGGCATTCTGAAGAGATGTCAAACATCTTCAGCAGTGTTTGTGATAGAAAAAAGGAGTTCTGGAACAAGCATGAACAATGGAATGATATGCTTCTTCCGTTTCAGTACCCGGGCCAATTCTATTATTGATAACAGGTTCGATGCGGCCCCGCGGGGCCGCTTTTTTTTTGGAGAAAAGTGCCGAACGGGCTATACTGTAACATATGGACACGAACACACTTTTACTTATTCTTATCGCGGCGGCTTTGGGGTTTGCGGCGGCAATTCTTATTGTTCGAAGCACGAAAAAACCGACACAGAACGACCAGGGACTTGCCATACTTCAGCGTCAAATGGATACGCTTATGGAGGTAATGGACAGGAAGCTAGGAGAGTCGCATGAATCTTCGCGGCGGCAGTTCGGTGACACTCAAAACTTTCTTCGCGAAACAAACAACGAAATGCGGAAACATTTGTCCGAAGTTTCGCGTGCGCTGGCGGAAGCGAACGAGGGGAGCAAGCAGGTTTTGGGAATTACCGAAGAACTGCAGAATTTGCAAAAAGTGCTCACGAATCAAAAGCATCGCGGCAATCTCGGCGAGGCTGGGCTCGAACTTATTCTTGGAAATATTTTACCGACAGGAACCTACAAAATGCAGTATTCTTTTGCGGACGGCGATAAGGTTGATGCCATAATCGAAACGAAAGACGGGCTTATTCCTGTTGATGCAAAGTTCTCGCTCGATAATTACAACCGACTCGTAAATGAAGAAAATCCGGAACGGAAGATTGAGATTGAAAAAGAATTTGTGGCAGATCTTAAAAAAAGAATTGATGAGACGGCCAAATATATCAGGCCATCGGAAGGAACTTTGCCGTTCGCGATGATGTTTATCCCGGCGGAGGGAATTTATTACGATCTTATGGTCAACGAAATCGGCGCGATAAAATCCAACACGCGGAGTTTGATTGATTATGCGTACAAAGATAAGAATGTGATTATTGTTTCGCCGACGACTTTTGCGGCCTATCTGAAGTCCGTGCTCTATGGTTTCCGCGCTTTTAAAATTGAGGAATCCGCCCGTGATATTGCCAAGCGAGTCGAAGAACTCGGAAAACATTTGAAAGCATACGATGAATATTATCAAAAACTCGGCAATTCTATCCAGACCACGGTAAATCACTATAACAGTGCCGGAAAAGAGCTTAAAAAGGTGGATAAAGACATCGTCCGGATAACCGGAACCTCCGCCGGGATAGAACCGCTACAGCTCGATAAACCGGTTTTTGGAGATATCTAGATTTTTTGTTTACGGTCTGACTGACTCCTGTTAATAAAGAGTACCTGTGGAGACTTTGTTTTTTGATATTTTTTGATATAATGTCAATATCTTAAAAATCTTTTTAATTTAATATTTTGTAAAACATATGAAAAAAAGTACTATTGGGTTGTCTGTTGTCCTCCTTATTTTAATAATTGCTGTAGGAGGTGCGTTATCCTTTTTTAAGAAAAATATATGGTTGAGTCACGTGGACACAAAAGATAGCAATCTTCCTGTTTCGGAGATTAAAACTTTCCCTAAGGGGGAATTTAACGGGAGAGTCCTTTCCGTTACATTAAACAATGGTTCATTAAAAGGTGGCGAGCTCCAAATGGAAATAATGGGCGCCGATGGAAAATTAAAAAATATGAATGTCATGTTGAGTCCGTTTCTTAAGTTTGAAGGGGTTACCGAAAAGGAGGTGTCTGCCGGTGTTTTTTTGGATTTACCCGGAGCTTCTAAGCTTGATGGTGAATTTTTGTTAGCAGAAACTTTAAAAAAAATATAAAAACAATCAAAAGTGTCATTTATGGTTCAAAAAATCTATAAAATATTTTCGTTCGGCGCAGTTCTCCTTGCTTTTTCTTCCGCAGGGCTTCATGTCGCGTACGCCATCGAGGCTAAAGGTGTCTTAGAGGTTCTGGATTGTTCAACTTACGGCGGTTGGATATGCGATGAAGACAAACCAAACCAACCGCTTAAGGCTCATGTGTATGTTGACGGTGTTTTTTACGAGGAAATTAGTGCAGGAGATCCAAGAAACGATGTTGCTGCGGTGTGTGGCGGGAATGCGCGTCATGGATTCAGTGTGCCAACGCCGAGTGTCTATAAAAATGGTGTTGCTCATACCTTTACGGTGTACGCTATAGGAATTACTCCGTCGGGGGCAAACGCAGGGTCTTCTTATAACCCTCATATCGGAACACGACAAATGTCCTGCTCCACCGCAACTTACGCTTGCACGGGAGTCGTCATAAATGGAGCCGGAAGGTACGATGTGGAAGAAGAAACAGGGCTTACATCAGACACTCCTTGGAGTTATGGATCTTATGATACTGCGACTAAATGTCAATATTCCTGCCGGCCTGGGTATACATGGAATGGTTCTATTTGTGTGGATAATGTAGGTTCAATTGAAACTGTAGGCTTTTTTGAGAGTTTAGATTGTTCAAACTATACCGGTTGGGCTTGTGATCCGAGTAGGTACAGTCAACCGCTAAGAGCCCATGTATACGTAGATGATGCTTTTTTTGGAGAGATTGTTGCTAATCAGGCAAGGAGCGATGTGGGACCCTTCTGCGGGAATACAATTAACCATGGTTTTACCGTAAGTACCCCTTTGATTTATAAAGACAATATAGCTCATTCATTTAAAATATATGCGATAGGTATTAATCCCGACGGTTCAAATGCGGGGACGTCTTATAATCCGATTTTGCCAGCGATAGCGGCGGGGAACGCAAGAGGGATGACTTGTCCCCCTCCTGTTGACGGAGGACTTACCGCTTGGAGCGCTTGTAGTGCTACTTGTGGAGGAGGTACACAAACCAGAACTTGCACGAATCCTACACCCGCCAACGGCGGAGCAGCTTGTACCGGTGCGTTATCGCGATCCTGTAAT
>Ga0247842_10000946_pt1 | contig 53767 bp, 53 predicted proteins | sample LaCruzMarch2015__3_FD_192411 | JGI IMG/M metagenome (GOLD analysis project Ga0247842, IMG submission 192411) | Freshwater microbial communities from meromictic Lake La Cruz, Castile-La Mancha, Spain - LaCruzMarch2015_19m | ecosystem: Environmental > Aquatic > Freshwater > Lake | place: Spain... | reverse complement strand
TATTTGGTGCTTTGGTATTCCCAACCGTCTCCGACCCCAAAAAATCGCTTCAGAAATGTGCTTTCCATCCATCAGCATCTACCCTGTTTCCCCTCTGTAAGCACACTTTTTGCGGATGAACCACTTTGTGATGCTGCCCCTACAGGGCAGGGCGTCATCTCCGCGATAACCCAGGGCGGCGCTGACGCTTGCCCTGGGCTAAAGGATATAGCCCCTTCGGGGCTTATCTTAACCCCATTCGGGTCAGTGTGCATATTCTTGCACCAACAAACGCGAGGTTCGATTTTGTGACCACAAGGAAGATTGAACACTCCCCAGCGAGAAAATCAAGTCCCGGTCATTTAGGTCACCGCGAAACTCTTCCCCATCTCCCCGAGCGGCGGAGGGCCTGCAGGACAATTCAGGACAAAGTTGCAGGCAAGAACCGGAAAAAGGAGTCAGTTTTTCCGAACTGTCACCAAATGTCCGAAAGAATCATGCTGCATTTTCACATCCCTATTCAATCAATCAAAGATTGGTTCTCGGTTCATCCCCATGGCTCAGGATTCTGCTCTGCGCTCGTCCACGCGCCGAGGCAGGAATGCTTGAATCATTTCCCGGTTGGCCATGACTTTACCGTGCCGTCGGGAGATCAGGCGCATTTGAGCGAGAGCGTTGAGGTCTCGCTGCACCATCCGGTCACCCGCCGTGGCGTATTCACGCGCCAATTTTGGTGTGAGCAGGGGAATGTTGGCCACTTCTGCCCAGCCACCGTGGTCGGTAAGGTCGAATACCAATTCCCGCCGCCGCTTCTGAGTCGGCGAGTTTTTCAGTTTGCGAAAAAGATCATGCACATAATTCTCCCACGCGACGCGCATTTGTTGCTCCCGGATGCGGGCGATCTGCTCGCGGATGCCGTCAAGGAAGCCGCGAAGTGCATACCCGATGAACGGTAGCAAGTTACCGCCCGATGCGCTCGCTTTGGCCAGTTCCCGATAATACTCCGTCCGCGTGAGGTTGTAGTGGTCGCTCAGCAGGTGCGCTGCCGGCAACGGGATGCCGTTGGCAAAAAGGATGTGAAACTCCAACAGCCTTGCCGTTCGGCCATTTCCATCACCAAACGGGTGAATCCACGCCAGATAAACGTGTCCCACAATAGCCTTGATGATCGCCATCGGGATGCGGAGCTCCTCTTCATTCGGGGTGAATTCCTCGCTGTTCAGCCAATCACAGAGCCGGTCAAGCAGGTATTCGCAATCCTCCGCAGGGGCGCCGCGATAGATATTGCCCACCACCACCGAGTGGTTGCGGATTTTGCCCGGCACCGTGCCTTCGGGAAGAACCAGCCCTTTGAGCACGTCCGTGTTGTATCCCTCAATCAACGTCCGGGACAGTCTCCGGTCGCCACCATCCGGTCCGAGAAGCTGATTGGCTTCGCGGTTGCAAACATCAATGATGTTCTGCACCTCCTGCTGGAGGTATTGTTGTGATTTCGGGAGTTCAAGCTTTCCATCAATCAACAGCCGAACCTGCTCCTCACTCAACGTATTGCCTTCGATGGCGGTCGTGGCAAGCACACCTTTGGCCAGATAAATGCGGTGCAGGTCGGCGGCGACATCCGGGCGCAGCGGCACTCCGCTCAAGTGCTGAACCTTTGAAGTGACCTCTCCAAGCAACAACCAAAGGTTGTAATCGTCGGGGGGGAGTCGGAGCGAAAACTTCAGCCAAGGATGACTTTCCTCATACTTCATACGGCATATTCTAGCAGCATTGGGACTTGCGTCAAGACTACTTTATAGCCAAAATGACGTTTTAATAAGAACTTTCACGGGTGTCCGGTTAACTTCATAATCAGTTTTTGTTAAAATCTATTTTTGAGCGACTTGCGCATGAAAAGTGATGTCACGCATTTGAATTCAGTGGCCTTCCCAGACAGGCTTCCGCATGAATTCTGGTCGCCATGTCCTTTCTCAAATCCTCGATCTCGTGGATCGCAAAACTTTGTCCCGCTTGGTCGAACGCTACGATGCCGAATCGCGCGTCCGGCATTTTGGTTGTCGCCAGCAACTCATCTGCATGGCTTTTGCCCAACTGACCTGGCGGGAGGGACTGCGCGATATCGCCGAGTGTTTGAATGCGAAGCCGACCACGCTTTACCATCTGGGCTTTTCCGAGCCGGTGGCCAAATCGACGCTGGCCGATGCCAACGAACAGCGCGACTGGCGGCTTTGGGAGGATCTGGCCAAGACGCTCATTCGCAAAGCCCGGCCGCTCATCGCTTGCAATGAAACCAGATCTTTCCCTTGCGTGGAAATCCCGCCGCCGCACGGATCATCACATGAAGCCGAAAATCCGCCCGCCTCATCCGCCGACACCGTGAAAACGATTTCCTTCATCGCCCGGCAATGTCGCAGACAAGCAGGCAATCCGCAAGCCTGAACCGGCGGAACGCTTGGGATATTGCTTGTGAAACGCTTGGCGGATTCCTCAAGCGGAATCAGATTGCCCCGATGCCGCAAGCCGGAAGAGGAAACGGGCGATCCCCCACAAATCAGAGAGAGAGTTTCCATCCGTCGAAATTTTTAACCGGCTCCGCCCATCGGGCAGGCAAACCATTCAGCGAAGTGAGAGGGAGTCACCAAGGGCGGAAAAGATCACGCCCCGCCTTGCGTTCGGCCCCTCCGCTGTCATCGACTTCCCTCCCGCCCTTGCCCGGTTCGCCGTCTTGCGAGGGATAAACTCGATCATCGCCATCGAATGGGAGGAGACTTCGAGGGGTGCCAGCTGCCGGTCCTCGCCCGCAGCGCGTTGCTTTAGTTTTTCTTGCTCGCAGACCCGTCGGAAAGCAAAGTACCGCGCTTATCTTGGATGTGCCCGCAAGGGGCCGACTCGTGCAGGCGACACAGGATGTTGATGGCCGGCGGCATTCGGACAAGTGTAAAAACATGCAATCTCAAAAAGGAACTGACATGGAAACGAAATACAGAGAATTGGCCAGTGAGATGATTCTGACAGGGGTCAAAGCCGCCGATCCCCGCCAGTCTATCAAGGGCAGTGTTCGCGTGGAAGGGAAGACCCTCACTGTGCGTGAAGACACGTACTCCCTGGAGGACTATGACCGCATCCTCCTCTTTGGCATTGGCAAAGCGGCCACCCCGATGTGTCAGGCCTTTGAAGAGATTTTAAAGCCTGATGCCGGACTGGTGATCACGAAGATCGGGGAGGAAATCTGCATCGCGGATGTCAAAACCATTCCTGTCAAGCGGGCGTTCCACCCCGAGCCGCGCAAGGAGAATGCAGAATACTCCCGCATGATTCTGGATATGATCGATGCCATAGGCGAAGGCGAACGCGTCCTGGTGTTTCTCATGGTTTCCGGCGGAGGATCCGCGCTCTTCTCCTGCGCCCCTGAAACGGTCAGCATCGAGGAGAAATTTGCGCTCAATCAATTGCTGATGAAATGCGGGGCGAATATTCACGACATCAACACGATTCGCAAGCACTGTTCTGATGTCAAAGGTGGCAAATTCGGCAAGCGTGTGGCCGCAAAGGGAGCCACCCTGATTTCGCTGATCCTTTCCGATGTGGTCGGCGACGACCTGAGTGTCATTGCCTCCGGACCCAGTTACAAAGATGCCACGACCTTTGAGGACGCGATCCGACTGATGAAGCAATATGGCATCTGGGAAGAAACGCCCGCGTCAATCCGTGAACACATGCGGCGCGGATTGGAGAATCCGGATTGGGAGCCTCCCCGCGAGGTGCCGGAGAATGTGCGCAATTATCTGATCGGAAACAACCTGTCCGCACTTGAGGCGGCCAAAGCCGTTGCCGTGCGGGAAGGCTTCAATGCAATGATCTTGACCAGCCAGAATACCGGGGAAGCCAAGATTGTCGCCAAGGCGTATATGGGCATTGCGAAGGAAATCCAGGACTCCCAAAATCCGGTGCAGTCACCGGTCTGCCTGATCGTGGGCGGGGAGATGATTGTCACCTTCAATTGGGAAGATCGCGACGGGTTCGGCCCCACCCGTGAGTTTGTCCTGAGCTCTGCCATTGAAATTCAGGGGCGCAAGAACATTGTCGTTGCCGGATGCGACTCCGATGGGGTTGATGGCGACGGCAAGTCGGGGGCCATTGCCGATGGCAATACGGTGGCCCGCGCGACATTGGACGCCAAGCACTGCCTGGACAAGCATGACGCGGAAATGTTTTTCGACAGCCTGGATGACTCGATTCAGTTTGTCAGCATGACCAATGTGAATGACATCATCGTCATCTTCGTTGGCGAAAAGTCGTAATCACCCGTCCGCGCGCCGACGTTGTCCCGGGCAGGGGCCGGGTTTGTTTCCGGCGGGGATCACCCGTAGATGACGAGCTGGATATTGTCGGGCAGGCTGGCCGCGACCTCGGTGGTGACATTTCCCCGAAGCATTTTTGTCAGCGAGCCGCGGTGCGATGCCCCAAGGATCAAATAATCCGCTCCCAGGGTGGCGGCGGTATCGACGATGAGCGAAGGCGCGTTCTGGGCCGTGGCAAAAACCGGGATGGTCGGGATGCCGCGGGCCTTTCCGATCTGCAGCGCGGTTCCCAGGATCGCGCTGGCTTCCGGATCGTCCTTCCAGCTTTTCGGCGCAAGCAGGACGCCTTGGTAGAGAACCGCGATTTCCCGGACGTAAAGAATGTAGAGCGCGGCCTTCCGCAGCTCCGCTTCGTCGAACGCGAAGGCGAGTGCGGGCGTGAGCCCGCGCACCGAGACAAGAATTTTGGAGGCGTTATCAGCAGGGTGGCGCATCGTTTCGACGACTTCCGGGCGGACGAGGTCGGCGACTTCGCGCGTGACCGTGAGGGTGCGGATTCCGCTGAGGCGGCGGGAGTAGGCCCAGAGGCCCAGCCCGACGACGAGCACGCACACGACGAAGAAGAGGGCCTCGGGCTTTGTGCGCGCGAGAGTAATCTCGACGGCGGCGAGGACCAGGAAGGTCCCGCCCATGAGCCCACGCTCGGCCCAGTGCATCGGGAGATTCAGGTTTGTGGCGGTGGAGCCGAGGTTGACACAGATCGCCCCCACCACGCCGATTGCGTAGAGGCCCGCGAGTGCCTCAAAATCGCTGCTCACCAGCAGGATCAGCACCGGCAGACCGGTCGCAATCGCCAGGGGCACGAGCGGAACCCCGTGCGAGTTCAACTTTGAAAAACTGCGAGGCATGTCGCCCTCGCGCGACATCATGAAGATCAGTCCGATCAGGGCGGCGATCGCGGTGTTCACCGCGCTCAGCAGGAGAAGCGCAAAAACGATGCCCACGAAAAATCCGAAGACCGTGCCGACCGCCGGCCCGAAATTCAGCATGGCGTATTTTTCGGCGATGAACCGCACCATGTCCTCCTTGCGGGCGAGCATTTCCGGGGCGAGTGCCGCCGGCACCGTGTTGAGCGCCTTCGGCAGCGAGAGCATCGCCCAGCCGAGCAGGGCCGTGCCCACGCTGACCTCCAACGCGATCGGAAGGATCGCTTTTGCCGAGGCCCTCCCGACTTTCGGATGCCCGATCACCGAGCCCTTGTCCGGCTTGAGCGTTCCGGTGAGGTTCGCGATCGCCTCCACCCCGCTCAAGGCCAGGATGACCCCGACGAAAGAAACCCAAGTATGGCCGAAGTTTTCGTGAAGCGGCTGCAGGTTGTCGAGTGTCAGGAATTTTGCGCTCAGCAGGATGATCGCGACAACCACCAGCATCGTCGGCACGGCGAGCATCACCGCGAAGCTTCCGCTGTGCCGTGGCCCGAAGAGATTGAGGACGCCGATCAGGAGAATCACTCCGATCGTGGCGACCATGACATATTCCTTCGGCACGCCGAGGTAGCTGAGAGCGGTCCATCCGCTGAGCGCCGCAGTGACCGTGAGGTCGGCGATCAACAGAAGGGCCCCCACCACCGCCAGAAGCTTGCCATGGTATCCGGCGGCCGAATAGACGCCGCCGCCATCCGGAAAACACCGGCAGACGACGATGTAGTTGAGCCCGACGAGTGCGGTCAGTGCGCAGACCGCAATGATGATCGGCAGCGAGGAAAACCCGCTTGCCAGGAAGGCCAGGCCGATGACGTAAGCTTTGCTGGTTCCCCAGTCCCCGTAAAGCAGGGCTGAGGCCCGCTTCCAGTCCAGATTGCGGGGCCGATGAATCGAGATGCTTTCCACAAAAATTTGAGGCCTCCTTTGTCTCTGCCCGTGCCCATGCCGTCAATGGCGAAGTGCAAAAGTCCTTTCGCAACCCCACCCGGCATTTTTGCTTCCGGAAAGCGGTCAGGAGTCCGGAAGGCGGATTTTTTTCGATGGAACAGGCCCCGGAAACGTCTCCGACAGCGATTCCAGGATGGTTTGTGCGAGGGAGGCACTGATGCCCGGGACCGCGGCGATATCTGCCACGGGAGCCTTTTTCAACCGGTGCACCGACCCGAAGCGCAGGAGGAGAGACTCTTTCCGGGCTTTGCTGATGCCGGGAATTTCATCGAGGAGGCTTTCGCGGACGCGGCGTTTGAGCAGGAGGCTGTGATAGCTGTTGGCCGTTCGGTGGGCTTCATCCCGGATCCGCTGCAGCAGGCGCAGCGCACCGCTGTCCTCGGGCAGGCGCAGCGGCAGCGGGCGGCCCGGACGGTAGATCTCCTCAAATTCCTTCGCGAGCCCGATGACCTGCGCGTCGTGGAGCCCGAGGCGCTGCATCTCCTGGCATGCGCTCGAAAGCTGCCCCTTTCCGCCGTCCACGATGATCAGGTCCGGGATCAGGGTCGTGCGGGTTTCCTCCGCGATCCTGGCGGCCGCTTCCCCTGCGGGTTCCTGACTGAATTCCGCGCCGGGATCGAGCGATGCCGCCTCACGCAGCACCCGCCCATAGCGCCGCCGCACGACCTCCGCCATGCTTGCAAAGTCGTTCTGATGCGGCGTGCCGTGGATCCGGTATTTCCGGTATCCCGCCCGGTCGGGGACGCCGTCGCGGAACCTCACCATCGAGGCGACGATGTGGGTCGAGGAGATGTTGGAAATGTCGAAGCATTCCATGATGCGGGGCGGCCGCGGCAGGGCGAGCGCGGCCTGGAGGGCGGCGATATCGGCTTCCGGTTGGATCGTCGTCGGCAGCGACTTGCGCGTGAAGCGTGTCATCGTCTTCGTCGTCGTCTTCAAATCGTCGAGCAGGTTGCGCAGCTGCGCGGCCTTTTCAAAATCGAGCCGCCCGGCGGCCGTCTTCATCTCCTCCTCGACCTGCCTGATCCACTCCCGGCTCTGCCCGTCCAGAAACTCGCACGCCGCCACGACCCGGTTCAGGTAGTCTTCGCGTGCGATTTTCGCCACGCACGGCGCGCTGCAGTTCTTGATCGCGTGCTCGAGGCAGTGTTTGAAATCCTTTTCGTCCGGGACCGCCGCCCGGCACGAGCGCAACCCGAATTTTTTCCGCATGGTGTTCAGCGTCGAGCGCAGCGCGCCGGAGTTCGCGAACGGCCCGAAATACCGCGCCCCGTCGTCCTTCCGCAGCCGCGTCAATGCGAATCTCGGGAACACATCGCCGAGGTTCACCCGCACCAGCAGGAAGCGCTTGTCGTCCTTGAAGCTCACGTTGTATTTCGGACGGAATTCCTTGATCAGCTGCCCCTCGAAAAGCACGGCCTCGGCATCGCTGCGCACGACATGGCATTCCAAATCCCAGACGCTCGCGATCAGCGCCCGCGTCTTCGGGTCGGCGGTCATTTTCCGTGACGGCATGAAATAGCTGCCCACCCGCTTCCGGAGATCGCGCGCCTTCCCGACGTAGATCACATGCTTCAGCCGGTCGCGCATCACATACACGCCCGGCTTGTGCGGCATGTCCCGCAACTTCGCCTGAAAATCCGCACGCTGGCCCATACGCGGACCATGCACCAACTCGCGTGACTCCGCCAGCCGAAGGTTGGCCGCGCGCCACTGGCCGCCCTCGGCATGGAGCCAGGTTCTCACGATGGCAGTCCTGCGCTATCCAAGCGTCCGGGATTTGTCCGGGCTTACCGCCATTCGTGTTTCGGGTATTGGCGTTGGAGCTGCTGTTTGAGTTTCGGGTAGGCGTCGGTCCAGAACGAGGCGAGGCTTCTGGTGATCTGGACCGGGCGGTGGCTCGGCGCGAGGATGTGGATGGTGAGGGCATGGCGTCCCATCGCGATTTTGATGTCGCTTTCAACGCCGTAGAGATCCTGGATGCGCGCGGCGAGGAACGGCCCGGCATTTTCCGCGTAGGTGATCTTCGCCTTGCGTCCGCCGGGCAGCGGGAGGCGTTCCGGCGCGTGCTTGTCCACGAACTGCTGCTGGGCGTGCGTGAGGAGCGAGCGGGCGTGCGGGAGCACCGGGGCGTCCTTGATGTCGCGGTAGCAGGTGGCCGCATCGCACACGAGCAGGATGATGTGGTGGCGCTCGTCGTCTCCGAGTGCGGGCAGGTTTCGCTCCGGGAGGGCCCGGACGAGAAAGTTCACGCGGTGGATCCATTGCTCCACGGCATCATCCCACCCGTTGAGGCGGAGTTCGCCGGAGAGGACCTGGTCGGCCAGGCACGAGGAGGCCGCCGGACCCGGCTCGGCGTCGCGATCCTGGTTTTCAATCACGAGGTCGCGGAACATTTTTTTGCGGCGGACGACGACCCGGTTCTGCGAGGCATCAAAGAAATGTTCGGCGGATTCGGTGAAATCCTCCGGGAACAAATCGTGGAGCCATGGCTCCTCGATTTCTGTGGCGAGGCTCAGGAGGACCTGGGCGTCTCCGCCGCGACCCTCGATTTCGGTGATCTCCGCCGCGACGAGGAGCCTGCTGTTCGACGCGACGCTGGTGCGGGCGAGGAGCCCGCGGCGCCCGTGGACGATGTCGCAGACGAGCGTCCCGCCGCTTTTCCGCTTCGCCACCTGGTCTGCGAATCCCGCGAGGATGCAGTGCGCGACGGCGGAATCCGGGGGAGGGGAGGAATCCACGTTCAGGGCTTCCGCGTGCGCGATGTCGAGGAACTGCTCGAAGAGCTTGGCGACCTGCCGGGCCGAGTCGGCATGGATGCCGAGCGAGTGGCAGTTGTTCGCGCGGAAATCGTTCTGCTTCGCCCACGAGAAAACCCGCATGAGGACGAAAAAATCCGAGCTTCCGCTGCCGAAGAGTTCGGCGCGTTCCTCTTCGATCCGCTTGTCCACACGCAGGAGCATCGAGCGTGTCTGGGTGATCGCGGCAATGAGGGCGGCGGCCCGCACGCAGCCGAGTTCTTCCGCGGCGAGGAACATCCGGGCATAGCGAGGATGGACCGGAAAACTGAGCATCCGGCGTCCGGTGGGAGTGATCGCGCCTTGATGCGTCGCCCCGAGATCGTCGAGGAGGGTTTCCGCGCGGACAAGCGCCCGGGGGTCCGGCGGATCGATCCAGCGGAATGTCGCGAGATTCCGGATCCCGGCGGCTTTCAAGGTGAGCGCGGTCTCCGCCAGGTCGAGCCGCTTGATCTCCGGAAGCTCGCGGTCCGCGCGGCGCTCGTGGTCCCGCTGTGTCCAAATCCGGACGCAGAGGCCCGGTGCCGTCCGCCCGGCCCGCCCTGCCCGTTGGTCTGCCGAAGCCCGGCTGATCTTTTCGATGAGGAGCGTGTTGATGCCCCGGTGCGCGTCGTAGCGGGCCACGCGGGCGAGCCCGGAATCCACGACGAGGGTCACGCCATCAATCGTCAGCGAGGTTTCCGCGACGTTTGTCGAGACGATGATTTTGCGCGCGGACGTGCGGTTGACCGCGCGGTCCTGTTCGGAGGCGGGGAGCTCGCCATGGAGCGGGAGGATCGCACAGCGGTTGCCAAGGCGTCCGCCAAGCTCGCGGATCGTGCGGTTGATTTCATATGCCCCCGGCATGAAAACCAGGATGTCCCCGTCGGTCCGGTCGAAGTGCTCCGCGACCGCCCCGGTCGCGAGTTCCCACGGCGGGGCGTCCTTCGGTTCGTGGCTCAAAAACTCGATGTCCACCGGGAAGACGCGGCCTTCCGACTGGAGAGTCATGCACGGGGCGAGGCAGCCGGCCAGGCCCGTGCGGTCGAGCGTTGCCGACATGACGACGACGCGCAAATCCGGGCGGGTGGATTCCTGCAGGGTCAGCGCGCGCGCCAGACTGATATCCCCGTAGAGGTGGCGCTCGTGGAATTCATCGAAGATCAGCGTCGAGACCCCGTGCAAGGAAGGATCCGCAAGCATCTGGCGGAGGAGGATCCCTTCCGTGACGAAAAGGATCCGAGTGTCCCTGGACGAAATATTGTCAAGGCGGATCTGATAGCCGACCTCGCCGCCGAGGCGTGTCCCGCGCTCGCTGGCGACACGCGCCGCAAGCATCCGGGTGGCCAGCCGCCTCGGCTGCAGGATGATGCAGCGCCGGTCCCCGAGCACCCCGCCGTCGAGAAGGATCTGCGGGACCTGCGTGGATTTTCCAGAACCGGTCGGGGCTTGGAGAACCAGGCGGTTTCCGGAGGTGAGAGCGGAGACGATCTCCTCGTCGAGGTCGTAAATGGGGAGGGCGTCGCTCATAAATGTCGTTTTTTTTCCGGGCTTACACTAGAATGCCGCACCAGTTGGGCCGGTGCACGGGATTCTCCCCGCTGCCTTCGCAAGATCCCAACGACGAACAAATTTGCAAGACTATGCATGCGGAATCCCAGATCCTTGACCGAGCCGACGGGCCGGTCTTTGTCGGCCGAGGGCTGACGAAGGTCTATGCGGCAGGGGAGGCGGAGGTGCGCGCGCTCGATGGCGTGGACGTGGATCTTTACCGCGGAGAGCTGATCGTGCTGCTCGGTCCGTCCGGGAGCGGGAAGTCCACTCTTCTCAACAATCTTGGCGGACTCGATGTGCCGACCGACGGGACGCTGACCTATCAGGGACGCGCGCTCACCCATGCGGACGAGGACGAGCTGACCGCCTTCCGGCGCGATGCCGTGGGCTTTGTCTTCCAGTTTTACAACCTCATTCCGAGCCTGACCGCGCGGGAGAATGTGGCGCTGATCACCGAGATCGCGACGGATCCGATGACCGCAGAAGAGGCGCTGGAAATGGTGGATCTCGGCGACCGGATGGATTATTTCCCCTCGCAGATGTCCGGTGGCCAACAGCAGCGCGTGGCCATTGCCCGTGCGATCGCCAAGCGCCCCGCCGTGCTCCTGTGTGACGAGCCAACCGGGGCGCTCGATGTGAAGACCGGCATCACGGTGCTCGAGGCCATCGAAAAGGTGAACTGCGATCTCGGCACGCTCACCGTGCTCATCACCCACAATGCCGTGATCGCCGAGATGGCCGATCGCGTGATCCATCTTTCCGACGGGAAAATTTGTAAAATCGAACGGAACCCGACCCGCCGCCGGGTGCGGTCGCTGCAATGGTAGTTGAGCTGCTGCGCAGCAATGCGAAATGCGAAATGCGAAATGAGGAATGTGAAATGTGCAATGTGAAATGTCGGGCCGCACTCCGTGCGGGATTTTTTCCATTCCGAGTTCCCCATTCCGAATTTCGAATTTTCCCCAATGAGAGCGCTTGATCTCAAACTGATCCGTGACATCGGAAAAATGAAGGGCCAGATGGTGGCGGTCGGGCTCGTCATGGCGTGCGGACTGGCGATGATGATCATGGCGAGGAGCCTCATTCTTTCGCTCGAGACCACGCGGGCGGCTTATTACGAGCAGAACCGGTTCGCCGATGTGTTCTGCAGTTTGAAACGTGCGCCCAACGCTTTGCGCGACCGGCTGGCCGCGATCCCGGGGGTGGCTGCCGTGGAGACGAGGGTGGTCGGGGCCCTGCGCATGGATTTGCCGGGGCTCGCCGAGCCGGCCGACGGCACGATTATCTCGATTCCGGACGACCGTCCGATGCGCTTGAACACGCTTTTCCTGCGTTCCGGGCGGCTTCCGGAAGCCCGCAAGGCGAACGAGGTCGTGGTGAGCGAGTCCTTCGCGAAAGCGCACGGGTTTGAGCCCGGGGACTCGATCGACGTGATCCTGCGGGGGGCAAAGGAACGCCTGGCCATTGTGGGAATCGCGCTGTCACCGGAATACGTTTTCGAGGCGCGTCCGGGCGAGGTGCTGCCGGACAACAAGCGGTTCGGGGTTTTCTGGATGACCGAGCGCAATCTTGCCACAGCGTATGATCTCGACGGTGCGTTCAACAATGTCGTCGTGGATGTTGCGCCCGGCGTGGACATCGCCCCGATCATGGCGGAGCTGGACCGGCTGCTCGAACCCTATGGCGGACTGATCGCCTACGACCGGCGGGAACATGCCTCGGCCAAGCAGTTGGACGACGAGATCGCCCTGCTCAACGGCATGTCCATCGCGTTTCCGATTGTCTTTCTCAGCATCGCCACCTTCATGACGAGCGCGGTGCTGGCGCGGGTCATCCGCCTCCAGCGCGAGCAGATCGCACAGCTCAAGGCGTTCGGGTATTCCTCAAGACAGGTGGGCGTGCATTATTTGAAATTCGCCCTGGTCATCGTCGGGATCGGGCTGCTGGCCGGGGGAGTTGCCGGGGCCTGGCTCGGGTCCAATGTGGTGACGATGTATCACAAATTTTTCCAGTTTCCCTCGCTGACGTTTCATCCCGATTACGCCGCCATCGGGACCGCGTTTCTCCTGAGTTCGGCCGCCTCGTTTCTGGGGGTGCTGGGCACGGTGCGCCAGGCCATGCGCCTGCCGCCGGCGGAGGCGATGCGCCCGGAGCCGCCCGCAGACTTCAAGCCCTCGGTCCTGGAGCGGATCGGCCTCACGAATCTGGCCGGTCCCTCGATGCGCATGGCCCTGCGCAACATCGAGCGCAAGCCATTGCAGGCCTTCTTCACAACGCTCGGGCTGGCCCTGGCGGTGGGCATCCCCATCGTGCCCGGTGCCATGCGGGACGGAATTTCCTTTATGCTGGATTTTCACTGGCTCCTGGCGCAGCGGCAGGATGTGACGGTGACTCTCATCGAGCCGAGCTCGGCGTCCGCTTTCAACGACATCCGGCACCTGCCCGGCGTGATCCTTGCGGAACCATTCCGGAGCGTGCCCGCGCGGCTGGAGTTCGGACATCGCAGCCACCGTCTGGGTGTGACCGGCGTGTCAGCGGGAGCCCTGCTCGAGCGTGCTCTCGACAAAAATGCAAATCCGCTGCCCATGCCCCCGGATGGGCTGCTCATTTCCGAAAAGCTGGCGGAGATGCTGGACGTCAAACCGGGGGACTCGCTGGTGCTGGAGGTGATGGAGGGGCGCAGGCCGATGCTCAAGGTGCCCGTCCGCGGTCTGATCACCGACTATGCCGGACTCAGCGCCTACATGGACATCGGCGCGCTGCGCCGCCTCATGCAGGAAGGGCAGACGATGAGCGGCGCGCATGTGTCGGTGGATGCGAGCCGGTGGAAGGACTTTCTCGACGCGGTGAAAAAAGTTCCGCGCATTGGCAACATCGGGATTACCTCGGCCTTGCAACAAAGCTTCCGCCAGACCACGGCCGAGTCCATCAATCTCATCCAGGGCATCTACTTCACGTTCTCGATGATCGTGGCCTTCGGCGTGGTTTATAACAGTGCGCGGATCTCGCTTTCCGAGCGCAGCCGCGACCTGGCCACCCTGCGTGTGGTGGGGTTCACGTCCCGCGAGGTCGCGGGGGTGATGATCGGCGAGCTCGTGATGCTGACCGCCCTGGCCATTCCTCTCGGGCTCTGGATCGGCGGGCACCTGGCCAATTTCATCGTCCAATCCGCCAGCACGGAAAGCGTCCGGCTGCCGCTCATCCTCACCCACCTGACCTACGCCAGCGCGATTCTGATTGTTCTCCTTTCAGCGGGCGTTTCTTTTTATATTGTGAGCCTGCGCATCCACAACCTCGACCTGATAGGAGTCCTCAAAGCCAGGGAATGAAACCAACCGAACCATCCAATGCGGGCGGCCCCGCGAAAAGAAAAGGCCTCTGGCGCAGAGTCCTGTTTGGCGCCATCGGGCTTGCCCTTGCCGCATTTATCGCAACGGGCCTCCTGCCCAAGCCTGTCGAGGTGGAGACGTGCCTTGTCACGCGCGGGCCGCTCACGGTGTCCGTGCTCGAAGAGGGAAAGACGCGGATTCGCAACCGCTACGTGGTTTCCCCGCAGGTGGCCGGGTATTTGCGCCGCGTGCCGGTGCGGGCAGGCGACCGGATCGTGGCGGGCGAAACCCTGCTCTCGGTGATTCAGGCTTCGCCTTCGAGCTTCCTCGACCCGCGCGCCAAGGCGCAGGCCGAGGCGGCCGTGCGGTCTGCCGAGGCCGCGCTTTCTCAGCGCAACGAGCAGGTGCAAAGCGCATCGGCCGAACTGGATCTGGCCCGCAAGGAATTGGTCCGCGCCGGGCAGTTGCGAAACAAAGGCGCCATCGCCGTCAAGGACTACGACACGGCAGCCAACCATGTGGACATGCTGGACAACCAGCTCGGCTCGGTGCAGTTCGCCTTGAAGGTCGCCGAGTTTGAGTTGGAGCAGGCCAAAGCCGCGCTGGTGCAGGCAACGGGCGAGTCGGCGGAGGCCGGGCAGCCGATCGAAATCCGCGCGCCCGTCTCAGGATTCGTGCTCAACGTTTTTGAGGAGAGCGCGCGGCCGGTCACTCCCGGTCTTCCGATCATGGAGGTCGGTGATCCCAAGGACCTGGAGGCGGAGATCGAGCTGCTCTCGAGCGACGCGGTCAATGTGAAGCCCGGGGCCGATGCCTCCATCGAGCAATGGGGCGGCGGGGAGCAGTTGCGCGGGAAGGTTGTTCTCGTCGAGCCCGGGGCATTTCTCAAGGTGTCCGCGCTGGGCGTCGAGGAGCAGCGCGTGAAGGTCAGGGTGAACTTCACCAATCTCCCCGAGGGCGTGCTCGGCGACCGGTATCGCGTCGAGGCCCGCATCGTCACCTGGACCGGCGACAAGGTGCTCCAAGTCCCGACCGGTGCGCTCTTCCGCCGCGGAAATGAATGGATGACTTTCACCGTCGAGCGGGGCCGGGCGAAAGCCGTCCCGGTTGTCATCGCCCACACCAACGGCGTTGAAGCCGAAGTGCTGAGCGGGCTTGCCGAGGGACAGGAAGTCATCCTCCACCCGCCGGACCCCGTGCGTGATGCCGTCGCGGTCAAGGCGCGTCGTTGACGCATCTCTGACTTGGCAGGGAAAACTTCCTTGGCGAGTTCCCGGAAGCCGCGGAATGCGGGACGGCTCGCGGAGCCGTCCGCCGCTTCCACCCGCTGAGGTGTCAAAATGGTTTCAGACGAGTTTCAAGCCGTGGGCGATGAACGGCTCGAAGTCGTCGCGGTTGTTCGTGGCCAGCCTGGCCCCGGCGGCGATGGCTGTGCCTGCAATCATGGCATCCACGCGCAAGTGCCGGGGGGTCTTGATGGCGCGAAAATTCCGGGCGGAGACTCGCGCTTCCTGGTCGTCAAACGGGCGGATTCCGCCCGTAAGCAGGGAAAGGGCCAGTTGCTCCTCCTCTTCCGTGCTGCCGCAGAGAAACTCAGACCACGCGACGGCCGGGAGAATGATGGCCTCTCCCCTTGCAATCCACCGCATGAGATTCCTTGCGTTCGGCGTTCCCGGGATCAGGGCCCGGATGAGGTAGTTTGTATCGAGGCAGATCATTTGGAGCGCCAGCGCTTGCGGTCTTTACGGATCTCCGAGATCCATCTGTCGGCGCGTGCGGGTGAAAGCCCGCCTTTCGCGTGGTAGGCTCTCAACATCGCAACAGGGTCCGGCTTCTTGGGCTCGCTCTGTTTATCCGCGTGCTCGACCGACCTGCGGACGACTTCGGCCTGGGACACGCTCCACCGGGAAGCAAGCCGCTTGAGGCGTTGCACCGTGCCCGTGTCCAACGCGAAGGATGTCCGGTGAGTCATGGTTGACATACCGTAATGACATACCATAACTTGATCGCTTGTCAAGGTTTTTCTGTTTTTGTGCATCTTGGCACCTTTTTGTGGCCGTCTGAATTGCTTTTCCCGAGATCAATGGCAGGCATCCCTCAAAAATTTCCGATTGCACGCGGAGCTGCGGAAAAACTCCCTTGACTGTCCTTCCTCCATAGGCACAATTGATACATGACTGAGCAAATACGGCTTCGGATTGACAGCCAACTGGCGGGCGAGGCGGGTGAGGTGTGCCGCGAGATCGGCATCACTCCGACGGCGGCGGTCTCGATGTTTTTTTCGCAGATGGTCAAATTGCGCGGCCTGCCATTCCGTCCGAGCGATTTTCCGGCGTTGGATGAATACGGCGTGACGCTGGCCCAGGCGACGGGCTCGGAAGACTCCGCCCTTGCTGAAATCGCGTCTTCGCGAAAAGCCGGCAGGCTGAAAGCCTTCACCGGCAAATTATGATCCGGGTTTTCCTTTCGGAGCGGATCAAAAAAGCGGCGGACAAATTGCCGCCAGAAGTGCGGGAGAAAGCCTCGCGGGCCATTGCCGATGTGGGTGCCGCTTTTGGCGATCCGCACCGCCATCGCGGACTGGGGCTTCGAAAGTTGGCCAAGCGTTCCTACGAAATTCGCGTGCATCTCCAATGGCGCATCGTTTTTATTCACGATGAGAAAGCCCTGGTCGCCTACGATGTCATGACTCACGACGAAGTCTCACTCTGGTTGCGCGGGCAAAAAAAGTGATCGGAGCCGCAGTTCCTGGATGAGCCGGGCGTATGTTTTCGACGGGTTGTCGCCGAGGTGGTCCTCCGCGACGCGGCGCAGGTCGTGGGCATAATCCACGCGGAAGAGCCCGAACCTGGGGGTGAACGACCCCCATTCGTAGTTGTCCGTCAGCGACCAGTGGAGGTAGCCGAGGATCGGGAGGTTGTCGTCCAGCATCCGGCGGACTTCGCGGAGGTGGGCGTCGAGAAATTCGCTGCGGGTCACGCGGTCGCGACGAACTCCGGAGATTTTGTTGTCCACTTTGCACCGCTGGGCCATTCCGTTTTCCGCGATGAGAATTCCGCGTCCGGGAAAGGCCCGCGAGTAATAGTCGCAAAACGCATGGAGCCCGCCCGGCAGGATGTGCCAGTCCCACCATTTGCTCGACAGTCCGTTCATCAGATGCCCGTGCAGGCTGCCGCTTGGAAACTCCAGATCGCTGAAGCCCGGCGGACGGAAGATGTGGCTCAGGAACGGATCGTAGTAATCGAGACCGAGGAAATCGAGCGTTTGCGAACGCTTCGAGCGGGCGGCGGAATCCAGAAAATATGAGAAAACTTCCGAGGTGACGGCGCGGCTGACGAAGAAATTCGCCATGCCATGGAGCGTGCGGCCGACGATGGCGAGCAGGTCGCTGCGGAGCGCGAGGTTGGCGCTCGCCAGCGAACGCCGCATGGCATCCGCACGGCCTGCGAAGTATTCGGGAGCGGCTTTGCCCGGGATCCCGTTCTCGCGGAGGCAGAGCAGGTCGAGGAGCAGGTGCTCCGACCAATAGACATCGCTGCAGAAGGTGTTCATCGTCACCTGCGGCCTCGGCCAATTTTTGGATTCGTAGAGGTCATGGATCGCGTTGTAAGCGCGCACATGGGCGGCGAGGAGACGGTTGTAAGCACGGATTCCGACGGAGATTCCCGCCTTGGGACCGCCTGGAAAATGGCGGTTGAGGTAGGTGTTGAGGACGAGCATATTCGGCTCGTTGAGCGTGACATACCATGCCACGGGCGGCTGGCCATGGCGGTCGCCCAGCTGCTCATTGACCCGCCGCAGGGTTTCCAAAACAAAGCGCTCGAAAAGCCCCGGAGTCGAATCCTGAAGCCACGCGTCCACGCCCAGCCAGGCCGGATGGGTGAAGTGCTGGAGCGTGACAATCGGCTCCATCCCCGCAAGCCGGCAGGCGGCGATGCGGTCCGCGTAGGCATCCATCGCCCCGCAGTCGAACGCCGCTCCGTCCGGCTGCACACGCGACCATTCGATGCTGAGGCGGAAAGAATTGAGCCCGATCCCGCGGCAGAGGTCGAAGTCCTCGCGGTAGCGGTTCCAGAAGTCCGTGACCAGGCCGGTGCGGGCAACTTTTCCGGCGCGTTCGTGCGCGGCCCAATTGTTCTGCGGTTGGCCCGGGCCGTTGTATCCACCCTCACACTGGTAGCCCGACGTGGCCACGCCGACCAAAAACGGTGACGCCCGCACGCGGTTTTTTACGGTTTCGGAATGGTCCGTCGGTATCATCCCTTCAGTTTTCAGGAAAGCAGAGGGAGCGCACGCTTCCAGCGTGTGGGACATCCGGCATCGGGAGCGCACGCTTCCAGCGTGTGGGACATCCGGCATCCCTGCCGGATGCCAGGAAGGAAGAGCGCGAGGCAGGATGCCCCCGCTTGGCACGCAGGATGCGTGCGCTCCCTCTGAAAATTTCTCTTTTCATCCCCCCCCTGTGGCGGCGATGCGTTTGCGCAGAACTTTTTCGCGGAGTTTTGAGATGATCGCCGGAGGGCGGTCCGGCGCCTCCATAACGATCCGCGCAATGTCCCGGGCGGCGGTCGGACGCCCGAGAGCGCGGGCATTTTCGGACATCGTCCGGATCCGTTCCGGGTTCCCGAGGAGTTTCCGGAGCTTGTGGGCGACCAGTGTGACCTCGGTGCATTTGACGGCCGCGCCGGCTTCGAGCAACACATCGGAATTCCGCTCCTCCTGTCCGCCGATCGGATCGAGGATGAGCATGGGCAGCCCGCGTGCGAGCGCCTCGGCGGTCGTCATGCCACCCGGTTTGCTGAGGAGGATCGTCGCCGCGCCCATGAAGTCCGCCATCTCCGTCGTGTATCCGAAGACCCGGAAATCCCCGGCGCGGCCGCGCACAAGGCGGGCGACTTCATTTTTCAAATCCTCGTTTTTTCCGCAGACCACGATCGCCTGAAAGTCACTGTCGAGCTGGAGCAGTTGGCGGACGACCGCCGTGGCCGGGCTGAGGCCGAGCGTGCCTCCGGCGACCAGCAGAGTCGGACGATCCGGACGCAGTCCGTGCCGGGTCAGGACGGCGGCGGCATCCACCGGATTCTCGAACTCCGGTTCGACCGGGATGCCGGTCACTTTGATGTGATCGCCCGGCAGCCCGAGCGCCTCCATGTGGATTTTATCTTCCTCCTGGGCGACGAAATACCAATCGAATGCGCGGGTGATCCAGAACGCGTGAAAGTGAAAATCCGTGATGACAATCCCGAGCTTCGCATCGAGCTTCCCGTTGCCTTTGAGCCAGGAAAGGACCCCGGCCGGCATGAAGTGGGTGCAGAGGATGACATCCGGGCGGAATTCTTTGACAAGATTCATCAACGGGAGCGCCTGCGGGAGGTCGAGAGCCAGGCGGCTCTTGTCCGAGACCCATGGGTCGTCGCTCGATTCATACCACCAACCCAGGAACTCGGGCAGCATGGTCGAGAGCTTGGCATAAAGATTCGAGTAAAGCTGCTTGTGGAGGACGTTTGTGTGGTCGAGCGAATCGTCTGAGAAAACCTCCTCGACATCCGGGCGCTCCCGCATCGCCCTGGCGAGCGCGTCGGCGGCTTTGACATGCCCGGACCCGACGGAAGCCGAGAGAATAAGAACCCGTTTGCTCATCGTTTGACAAACCATGCCCGATTGATCCGCCCTTCTCAAGTACCATCCCTGTTGCAGATGCGCCGCGCGCTTCGGGAAATCGCGCGGTTGATTATCTGGCGCGCCTTGGTTAGGTTGCCCGCCACATGCGAGGCTGGATTTTTTGTGCAGCAATTTTTTGCCTGCGGGCGGGCCTTGTGGCCGCACCGTTGGCGAATCAGGTCCGGACGCGGGTGGCGGACGGGTTTGACCAGCCGGTTGGAAAACCGGATGCCGAGGGGTATTACAGGTCGCGCGGGTTCCTGTCGTATCATCCGGGGGAGGATTGGAACGGCTTGCGCGGCGGGAACAGCGATTTGGGCGCGCCTGTGTTTGTGATCGGAAACGGGTATGTGACATTTGCCCATGACGCGCGGATGGGGTGGGGGAATGTCGTGCTGGTGCGGCACACCTTCATGGAAAACGGAAGGCTGGTCACCGTGGATTCGATGTATGCCCACCTGGATAAAATTTTTGTGCGCGAAGGCCAGCAGGTCACGCGCGGGCAGCAGGTCGGGACGATCGGGACGAACCGCGGGATGTATGTCGCCCACCTCCACTTCGAGATCCGGAAAAACCTCGCCATCGGGATCAACCGGTCGGCTTTCGCGCGGGATCTTAAAAATTACTACCGGCCCGGGGCTTTTATCGAGGCGCATCGCAAGCTTTCCGGCGGCGGGCGCAGCGCGATGATTGTCACGAACACCTACAATGTCGGCAAGATCTTCGATCCGCCGACCGACGAATCCGCGATCCGGAAAAGCACAAAACCGGTGAAGTCCCCGGTGGCGGCACCGAAGGTTTTCCGGGTGAATCGATTCGAGGATCTCGGGCCGTATTGAGCTGCGACAGGTTCTCAGTTTTTGCGCGAGATCTCCCTGCCGATCAGCCCGAGCCCCGCGCGCACTTGGTCATCATTCATGGCGAATGAAATGCGCAGGCATTCGTGGCGGTGTTTCCATCCGTCGTCGGGCTCACCGAAAAAGAAGTATTCGCCCGGGACGACGAGCACGCCGCGTGCCTTGAGGGCTTCGTAGAGCTCGCGCGAGGTGCGGGGGGAATTCTCGATCCAGATCCACAGGAACATCGCGCCTTCGCTCTGGTGGACCGCGTAGGGGACATCGTCCGGAAAGAGCTCCGCAACGGCTTCGAGGGCGGTCTTCCGCTTGCGGAGGTAATACGGACGGATGACCTCGCGGCTGAGCCGGAGGATCTCGCCGCTTGCGATGAGCGGCCCCGCGATTGCCTGGCCGAAATTTCCGTTCGCGAGTCCGGTGACCGCCATCATTGAGGAGACAGCCGAGGCGATGCGGGGAGGACCCACGACAAAGGCCGTGCGGGTTCCGGGCAGCCCGAATTTCGAAAGGCTCATGACGTGGATCGTCTGGTCCGTCCAGAGCGGGGTTGCCTCGCCGAAGACGATTCCCGGAAACGGCCAGCCATACGCGTTGTCAATGATGAGGGGGATTCCCCGTTGTTCCGCGATGCCGGCCAAGCGCCCGAGCTCGCTGTCCGAGATCAGGTTTCCGCTTGGATTTGTCGGGCGGGAGATGCAGATCGCACCGACCTCGGGGCCCGGGTCGAGTCGCTCGAAATCCAGATGGTATTTGAACGAATGCCCGCCGGTCCGCTCGATGAGCGGACGCCGGGAGGTGAACATTCCATGCTCGAGCGCCTGGTTCGCATAGCCGATGTATTCCGGCATCAGCGGAAAAAGAATTTTTCCGGGGGAGCCATCCGGCCGGTGCCCGCCGAGCAAATTGAAAAGGAAGAAGAACGCGGTTTGTCCGCCCGGCGTGACCGCGATATTTTCGGGTCCGACCGGCCATCCGTATTCCTTTCGCAGGAGGGCAGCCAGGTCTTCGAGGACGCCGGGATTGCCGCGCGGGGGATCATAGATGGCGAGCGTGCGGCGGAGCGCAGCCGGGTTGCCGGTGATCTCGCCCATGCGCTCCGCCCAGATTTCCTCCATCGCCGGGATGTGTGCCGGGTTTCCGCCGCCGAGCATGTGAATCGACTGGCCGGTTGCCGCGAGCGCATGGCCGAGGTCGTCCATCAGTTGCTCGATCCCGCTGCCGCCGGAGAGGAGTTGGCCCAGTTTGGAAAAGGTCATGCCAGATCCTTCTGAATGGTCATGAGACGTTCGTAAAGCGGCTGGAGCCCATCGGGAATGATGCGCACGCCGCCGATGACGGCGATGAAGTTCGAGTCCCCGGCCCAGCGCGGGACGATGTGGATGTGGAGATGGTCGTCCACCCCCGCACCCGAGGCGCGCCCGAGGTTCCAGCCGAGGTTGAATCCCTGCGCCCGGACGGCTTTTTCCAAGAGGAGCTGCGCGTGGATGGCGAGTTCCCACAGCTCCAGGACCTCGCCCCCGGTGAGATCCGCCATGTTGTTCGTCTTCCGGTAGGGCACCGCCATGAGGTGCCCGGCGGAATACGGATACTTGTTCATGATCAGAAATGCGGACTTCCGCCGGGTGACCACGAGGTGGGCCGCGTCGTCGGCCGACTGCGCGGCCTCGGTGAGAAAATCCCAGCCGGTCCGGTGCTCGGCTTGGAAATACTCGACACGCCACGGCGCCCAGAGGGATTCGACATGGCCTTTTGGGAAGGATTCATCCATGCGCGCGATTATGGATAAGGATTTCGCGCATGCGAACCGAAAATCCGGGCGGCCCGCGCCTTCCCTCCCGGCGGCGGCACCCGGCGCTGCCCGAAAAATCCGCCGCTTTGAAGAAATGGCTTTACCGATGCGCTTGCCCGGCAAACATGTCGGGTCCATGAGCGACAAACAAAAGCATGCAATCTCCCCCCGGCGGGAAGAGGATTTTCCGGAATGGTACCAGCAGGTGATCCGCGCGGCCGACCTGGCCGAGAACTCGGAGGTCCGCGGGTGCATGGTCATCAAGCCGTGGGGGTATGCGCTCTGGGAGCGGATGCAGGCGGTGCTGGACCGGATGTTCAAGGAGACCGGGCACAGGAATGCGTATTTTCCGTTGTTTATTCCGCTGAGCTATCTGGAAAAGGAGGCGGCGCATGTCGAGGGGTTCGCGAAGGAATGCGCGGTCGTGACCCACCACCGGCTTGAGATGCGGGACGGAAAACTGGTGCCGGCCGGCGAGCTGGCCGAGCCGCTGGTCGTGCGCCCGACGTCGGAGACGATCATCGGGGCCGCGTATGCCCGGTGGGTGAAATCGTGGCGCGATCTTCCGATCCTGCTCAACCAGTGGGCGAACGTGGTGCGCTGGGAAATGCGTCCCCGCCTGTTTTTGCGGACCGCGGAGTTCCTGTGGCAGGAGGGGCACACCGCGCACGAGACCCGGCAGGAGGCGGAGGACGAGACGATGAAAATGCTGCGGGTGTATGAAAAATTCGCGCGCGAATTTCTGGCGCTTCCGGTGCTGTGCGGCGAGAAGAGCGAGGGCGAGCGGTTCCCCGGGGCGCTTCGCACGTATTGCATCGAGGCCATGGTCCAGGACCGGAAGGCGATCCAGGCCGGGACATCGCATTTCCTAGGGCAAAATTTTTCCAAGGCATCGGGCATCCAGTTCCAGGGCCGCGACGGCGCGGTCGAGCATGCGTGGACGACGAGCTGGGGGGTGAGCACGCGGCTGATCGGCACATTGATCATGGCGCATTCCGATGACGACGGGCTCATCGTGCCGCCGCGGATCGCTCCCGCGCATGTGGTCATCATTCCGATCACCCCGAAGGAAGACTCGAAAGCCGCCGTGCTCGGGGCGGCGGAGGCGCTGGCCGGATCGCTTCGCGCGGCTTCTTTCTGCGGCGAACCCGTCTCGGTCGAGGTCGATGCCCGCGATCTCGGCGGCGGAGTGAAAAGCTGGGAGTGGATCAAGAAGGGGGTTCCGGTGCGCATCGAAATCGGCCCGCGCGATCTCGCGCAAGGCACGGCGGCCGTCTCGCGCCGCACCCGCCCGCACAGGGAAAAAGAATTTCTGCCGGTGGCCGGGCTTCCGTTGCTTCTCCCCGGCATTCTCGGGGAAATGCAGGCGGAGCTGCTCGACCGGGCGACGGCATTCCGCGACGCCCACTTCCGGACGGTGAATTCCAAGGCGGAGTTCTACGAATTTTTCACTCCGAATAATCCGGCGAAGCCGGAGATCCACGGAGGCTTTGCCGTCGCCCACTGGAACGGCAGCCCGGCCGTCGAAGAGCAGATCAAGAATGACCTGAAAGTCACGATCCGCTGCATTCCGTTCGAAGAGTCGCCGGAGCCGGGCGTGTGCCCGTTCACCGGCGAGCCAAGCCGCCAGCGGGTCTTCTGGGCAAAGTCGTATTGAACCCGAAAACCGGTTTTCTCCGCGCTCTCCGCGCCCCTGCGAGAGAAACCGGTTGCTCCGTATCAAATCAACCCGGCAATCCGCAAATCAGCTCCGCGAGCGCCTCGGGTGTCTCGACAAGGTGGTCGGGCTTTCCTGCGGCAAGCGACTTGTGGCTGTTGTAGCCCCAACTGACGGCCGCCACATGGATCCCCGTCTCCTGCGCCGCTTCGATGTCCCTTACCTCGTCGCCCACGAGAAGCAGCTCCTTCGGCTTCAAGTGAAGCCGCTTGAGAAGTTTTCGTATGACGCGGCCCTTGCCTGCCAGCTTCGAGGACGTGTGGATGAACGCAAAAAGTTCCAGATCGAATTTCCGGAGGAATGCCGCGACGTTTTCTTCCGAGTTTGAAGTGAGGATTCCCAGACGGAATCCCTCCGCGTTCAACCGCCGGACAAGCCCGATCATCCCGGGAAGCGGCTCGACGGCATCCATCCGCTTGCTCAGCTCCTCTTTCCCCCGGCGGGAAATCTTTGCCAGCCGGGTCGCGGAAATGCCGAGAAATTTCATGATCTCACCGGTGCGCATGTCCCGGGCGTGCGGGACGTCGGCCTCGGCGAGCGGCCGGTATCCGAACTCAGGGGCCATCAGGTTGAGGATCTCGATCCCGCACGAAAACGTGTCCGCGATCGTGCCGTCGAAATCGAAGAGCAGAAGCTTCGGACGCACGCAAAGGCTTCCGGCGGCCCCCTTGCGCCGACGACCTCCCCGCATCACGAATCGTGCGAACCGCCTGACGCCGGAACTTCTTCCGGCAGCCCCATGGGTCCTAGAAATGGGGCCTCCTCCCGTTCGAACTCAAAGATTCGCCCACGATCAAATCCGCCCCGCGAAACTTTCGATACTTCATGCGCCGGGAAAGTTACACAAGTTCCCCGGCCGGGGCCAACCTTTCTCGACGTCCCCGTCAAGACCCCGGAGCATTTCCGAGCAGACGGTGGACCGGGACGACAGGGTGTTGTTGTAGAAGCGGCATCTTGCCGCTTGGAGAAAGCATCCCCAAGCGGCAAGATGCCGCTTCTACGGTTTCGGATTTTCAAAAACCCGTCTGGGACGCGCCCGATTTGGTGAAAGAGCATTGTTTTCACGCGCATTTTGCGGATAGGGTTGTCCGTATGCGGTGGATTTGGAAGCAAGCCCGGGAATGGCCCCGCATTCTCTGGGAGGCGTTGGAAACATTCGTGGAGATTGATGGCGAGCAACGCGCCGCGTCGTTCGCCTATTACGCTTTGTTTTCGATGGTCCCGCTTTTCGCGTTGATTCTGACTGTTGGATCATCGTTTTTTGACTCGCAGGAAGTGATCCAGAGCGTGCAGCGCTATTTCCCGATGGGGGAGCAGGAGCAGGCCTTCCTGTGGCAGATGGTGGCCTCGCTGGAAAAGTCCCGTGGAAGCGTGACGGCCGTGTCGTTCGCAATCCTGATTTGGTCCTCGCTGCGGTTTTTTCAGGCCCTGGTGCGCGGGGTGAACCGGGCGTGGCACACGATCGAGATCCCGTGGTGGCAAATGCCGCTGAAGAACCTCTTGATGACCGCGGTGCTCGCCAGCGCCATGCTCATCGGACTGCTCGCACCCGCGGTACTCCAGGGGGCGAAAAAAATTCTTTTGGCATTCAATGGGTTCGTCGAATCGCATCTTCCGGGGCTGAACCTCGATCTGGTCACCGGGATTTTCGACTGGAGCCGGTATGTGGTGGCGGGCGCGGTTCTGTTTTACTCGTTCACACTGCTCTACATGCTGGCGCCGAGGCGGCGGGTGTTTTTCCGCCAGGTGTGGATGCCGGCGCTGCTGGTGACCCTTGCGCTGCAGGCGTGCCAGAACGCCTTCGTGAACTACCTGCCCCGCTTCGTGAACTACAACGCGATCTACGGAGCGGTGGGCGTGATGATGCTCGTCCTGCTGTGGGTGTATCTCTCGGGCGTCGTGATCTTTCTCGGGGCCTGCGTGTGCTCGGCCGCCGCCAAGGTTCACGGCGACCAGAACGCTACTCCATCCAGTTGAGGATGTTGAAATTTGTCGAGATCATCACCGCGACGACGGTGGCGGTCGCGAGAAGCCCGAGGAGGGCGAGGCCGGCGGCGGAAATCAGGAGGACGCGGATGCGGCGGTCTTCGGGATCTTTTGTATCGGGCATGGATCGAAGTAACGCGGGGCGGAGGGGCTTGTCAAATCACTCGTAGCGGAGGGCCTTGACCGGATCGAGCCGCGCCGCGAACCAAGCCGGGATGAGGGCCGCGAGCGAGCAGATCACAAACGCGCTCACGCAGATGATTGCGACATCCGAGGGGATGACCTGGGCGGGGATCTCGCTGAACTGGTAAATCGACCGCGGGAAAATCTCGATGCCCAGCCCGGTGGCGAGCCACTGGCTGACCTGGTTCCGGTATTGCACCATGACGATGCCGAGCCCGAGGCCGGTGATCGTCCCGAAGACTCCGACGACCATTCCCTGCGCGAGGAAGACGCCGATGATCTGGTGCGTCTGCGCGCCCAGCGCCTTCATCACCCCGATCTCGCGGGTCTTCTGCACGGTCACGGTGATCAGCGTGTTCATGATCCCGAACGCGGCGACCAGCACGATGAACATGAGCAGGAAGAACATGACGTTGCGTTCCATGCGGATCGCGTCGAAGATCTGCTTGTTGAGGTCGATCCATGTGAGGGCCGATGTGCGCGGAGGGAGTTTCCCGTTGAGCGCTTCGCGGATTTCCGGCGCGAGGTCGGGGTCGGTGGTTTTGAGCGCGAGCCCGTGAACCGCATCGCCGAGGTTGTAGAGTTCCTGGCCGATGTGGAGCGGAACGATGAGAAACTCGCTGTCGTAAAGATACCGGCCGGTTTCGAAAACCCCGGTCACCTCAAGCTCCTTGGGAAGAATCATCTGCTTCAAGGCCCCTGCATCGGCGGACTTCCCGCCCTCCTTTTCCAGCCGGTCCAGTTCGGCGAGGATCTCGTTGAAATTTCCCGGCGAATAGACGGTGATTTTGTCTCCCACCCCGGCGCCGAGCGTGCGCGCCAGCTCGGACCCGAGCACCGTCTTGTCTCCCTCAAGGTCGTAGCGGCCATCCATCATGAACTCGCCGACGTTCACGACCTTTTCCTCAAGCTCCGGCTCGACGCCGCGGATCTTGGGCGCGAGCCGCCGGTTTTGGAACTCCACGATGACCGGCCCCTGCACAAACGGAGCGACGGCCGTGACATCCGGCTCCGCCTCGCAAAGCTTCATGGTCTTCGGCCAATCCTCCATGACCCCCTGGTTGCTGATGATGATGTGCGCGTCGAACCCGATCACCTTCCGGCGAAGCTCCTGCTCGAACCCGTGCATCACCGAGATCACAAGGATCAGGACCATGATCCCGAGGGTCACCCCGAGAATCGAAACCAGCGTGATGATCGAAAGGAACGTGCGCTTGGGCTTCAGGTATCGGAGCGCCAGAAAAAGGCTGAAGTTCTTGGTCAACATGCACGGCCTGTATAGCCGGCCCGGCGACCGGCTGAAATGTTTTTCCTCCGGCCTCCAGGGGCCGGAAAATTCCATTCGACCCGGCGGGACATCTCGGGCAATGTGGCGGCCTATGACTTTCCAAGCCCGCATTGACCAGGATCTCAAGGCCGCCATGCTCGCCCGCGAGACGTTGAAACTCGGCGTGCTCCGCATGCTGAAGGCCGCGCTGATGAACTCCGTGATCGAGAAGCACGGAGCTGGCGGTGCCCTCAACGACGCCGATGCCCTTGCCATCGTCCGCAAGGAAATCAAAAAGCGCCAGGACTCGATCGAGGGGTTCGAGAAGGGCAGACGCCAGGAAATGGCCGACAACGAACGCGCGGAAATTGTGATCCTTTCCGTTTACCTTCCTCAGGCCCTCCCGGCCGGCGAGATTGCCGGGATCGTTCGCGAGGCGATCGCCGAGGCCGGGGCCACGTCCCGCCAACAGATGGGAGCGGTCATGAAAATCGTGAACGCCAAGGTCGCGGGCCGCGCGGACGGGCGCACCCTCAGCGCCGAAGTCCAAAAACAACTCGGGGCCTGATTCCTGCCGGCATCGGAAATGCTGGAGTCTCCCAATGCCTGGGCGCTCGCGTATGCGGCGGCGGTTTGCATCGGCCTGAGCAAAACCGGCTTCGGGGGAGTCGGCATGTTGGCCGTGCTCCTGATGGCGCAGGTGATGCCCGCCCGCGAGTCCACCGGAGCCGTGCTCCCGCTTCTGATCGTTGCGGACGTCTTTGCCATCCACGCCTTCCGGCAGTTCACCGTCTGGCGGCACCTGGCAAAAATCCTCCCGGCGGCGGTTCTGGGAATTGTGAGCGGCTGGCTTCTCATGCCGCATCTGACCCCGAAGGTTTTCGGGCCGGTGATCGGGTGGATGGTGATCGCGCTGATTGCGCTCACGGTGGTGCAGAAATTGTCCAGACGCCTCCCGGCGACGGTCGCCGGGCATCCGTCCATCGCCTGGCCGCTTGGCTGGACAGCCGGGGTCACAACCATGCTGGCGAACGCGGCGGGCGCGGTCATGACGGTTTACCTGCTGGCGTGCCGCTTGCCGAAATACGAGTTTGTCGGGACCGCCGCGTGGTTTTTCTTCATCGTGAATGTCATCAAGGTTCCCTTCAGCGCATCGCTCGGTTTGATCAACGGGCACTCGCTCCTGCTGAATCTGCTCCTCGTTCCGGGCATCGTGGCCGGCGTCGCCGCAGGGCGGTTTTTCCTCGGGAAGATCAACCAGCAGGCATTCGAGTGGCTGATGATCGCCCTCTCGCTGGCGGGGGGACTGAAACTCGTTTTGACCGGTTGAGCGGGGCGACCTCAGATTTTTGCTGGCACGCCGTGCAAGTCCGGGCCACTATGGTGGTATGCAAATTCACCTGAGTCCGCGTAATATTGCCCTCACGGGAGCGATCCATTCGTTCCTTGCCGAAAAAATGATGCACCTTGAGGAGCATGGCGAGCAGATCATCGCCGCGCACATCGTCCTCCTTCACGACCAGAACAAAAAGAAGCCGTTTGTCGTCAAAGTTCACCTGGCGCTCTCGGGGCCGGACATTTTCTGTGAGGACGCCGAGAGCGACCTCTACGCGACGATCGACACGGTCGTCCACAAGCTTGCCGCCCAGCTCAGCAAGCGGAAAACCCGCCAGCGGGATCACAAAAAACACCTGACCCAGCTCGAGCGCGAAGCCGCGAAACGCGGGTTCCGGAGGCGGTAATTTCCGGTGGAAGATTACAAGGTCAAGCTCGACGTTTTCGAGGGGCCGCTCGATCTCCTTCTCTATCTCATCAAACGCGATGAGGTGGATATTTACGACATCTCGATCGAGCGCATCACGAAGCAATACCTCGGCTACATGGATGCCTTCCAGGTGCTCAATATCGAGCTCGCCGGGGAGTTCATCGTGATGGCCGCGAACCTGCTTTACATCAAGAGCCGGACGCTGCTGCCCGTGGACCTCCAGATGGCCGAGGAGGACGCCGAAGCGGACGACCCCCGGTGGGAGCTCATCCGCCAGCTCATCGAATACAAGAAGTTCAAGGAGGCGGCGGGGAAACTGCGGGACATCGAGGCGCTCCAGGAAAAGCTCTTCCCCCGCGTGCCGGTCGTCCCGGACTTGGCTCCCGCCGAAAATTTTCTTGTCGAGGAGGTCGGGATTTTCGACCTGATCCATGCGTTCCAGAAGATCCTCAAGCGGATCGAGAACAAGACCGAAAACCTCCGGGAGATCTTCGAGGAAAATTTTACGGTTTCCGAAAAGATTGACTATCTCCTCAAGGTCACGTCGAGTGGGATCTCCATGCGTTTCGAGGAACTCTTTGCCGATGTGGCCAGCCGCGCCGAAATCGTCGTCACCTTCCTGGCGATGCTTGAGCTCATCCGGCTCAAGCAGCTCCGTGTGCGGCAGGAGGCCCAGTGCGGAGAGATCTGGATTGACCGGGCGGACCATGCGACACCTCTTTTTTCACGGGCATGAGCGAAGAACTTCCACTTGACTGCGCCATCGAGGCGATTCTTTTTGCCTCCCAAAAACCGCTCTCCGTCAAAGAGCTGTCCGCGATTTTCAAGGGCGCCGCCGACGGGGCGAAGGAGGACCCTTTCGTCGCCTGCCACGCGAAGCCGAAGCCCGGGGATTTCCATGAGGCGATCCGGAAGCTCGCGGAGGAATACCGCGAGACCGGCCGGGCGTTCGAAGTGCGCGAGAGCGCGGCCGGATGGCAGCTCGTCACGCGTGCGGATTTCGCCCCGTGGCTCCGCCAGCTTTTTCCCGAGAACCGCTCCGCGAAGCTCAGCGCCCCAGCGCTGGAGACCCTCGCCATCATCGCTTACCGCCAGCCGATCACCCGCGCGAACATCGAGGCGGTGCGCGGGGTGTCGGTGGATGGCGTGATGCAGACGCTCCTCGACCGCGGGCTTGTCCGCATCGCGGGCCGCTCGGAAGTTCCCGGCCGTCCGCTCCTCTACGAGACGACGCAGTTTTTCATGGATCACTTCGGGCTCAAGGATCTCGACGACCTCCCGAATGCGGACGAACTGCGCACGATCTCGCTTCCGCAGGCGACCCCGCCTGCCGCGGAGCAAGCCGACGCGCCGGAACTCCCCCTCGGGGACGCCCCGGTGCCCGAACCGTCGCCTGAGTCGCAGAAAACCGAAGAGGTTCCATGAGCGATCTGGTCGAACTCCGGCAGAGGATTGATGCGATCGACGGCGAGCTTCTCGATCTTCTCAACAAGCGCACCGCGATGGCCCGCGAGATCGGGGTCATCAAAAGCCGCGAGAGCCTCCCGATTTACTCTCCGGACCGCGAAATGAAACTTCTGCGGAGCCTCATCGAACGCAGCAAGGGCCCGCTTCGTCCGGAGGCCATCCGCGCGATCTACCGCGAGATCATGTCCGCCGCCCTCGCCGTGGAAAAGGATGTGGTGATCGCCTGTGTCGGACCGAGCGGAAGCCCGTCCTACCAGGCGGCGCACGGGAAATTCGGGTCGAGTGTCCGCTACACTTTCTCCGCCGAAATTGCGGGGGTTTTCGAGGAGGTCTCCTCCGAACGCGCCGACTGCGGGGTCGTCCCGCTTGAAGATCCGTTGCATGGGCTCACGAACCAGACCCTCGACGCGCTGGGGGAAACCGACCTCTCGATCTGCGCAGAAGTGATCCCGGACATGGCTTTGCAAGATTCGCGAGCCACCACCCGTTACCTCGTGCTCGGCCGCCAGGCGAATGCCCCCTCCGGCCACGACCAGACGATGCTCATGCTGCGCATCGAGGACAAGCCGGGCATGCTCGTCTCCGCGCTCGAACCCTTCAAGGAGATCGGCATCAACCTCAACCACTTCGCCAGCCGCCCCGCCTCGAAAGGCAGCGACGACATTTTCTTTTTTATCGAAGCCGACGGACATACCCGCGACCTCCAGATCAAAGACCTCTTCCGCGAACTCTCAAAAAACTGCCGCGCGGTCAAAATCCTCGGCAGTTACCCGAAGAGAGACGGCGAGCCCGGCGGGGATTAGCCGGAAAAACTCGGCGGAAATAAAAAGAGGAAAGAACTGCCCTCTCCTTGCTGCCCTTTGTCAGCGGAATTGTGGATTGTCAGATATCGTCAAATATCAGGAAGGAATGGCTGCTTCCCGGCTGGCCTGTTGCCATTGGAATCATTTCCCTCAGCACGGCGCTTCGGTCTTCGGATATACAGCGCACCGACGACACCCGCGATCAGGGCAACCCACAGCGCAGTCAGGGCAGGCAGTGAGAAATACCTGTAAATTGCGAAGAATGAGCTGCCTGGCTTTCCGTGAGATCCGCTTGAATAGCCAAGAACGAAGCGAGGCTGATTTCTGGCCTCGGGCGAGGTGCTGGTATTTTCCCTCTCCTCGATCTCGTCTCGACGGAGTGCCCGCAATTCGAGGATCCAGCGTGGCACCCCTGCTTTTTCCGGATCGATGGCCGAATATTCCTCACGAAAACCATAAAGCATGATACCGGGCATTCCCGAGAATTGCAGGTATCTTTGTGTTCTGGCATTTCTTGCCGGTTCAAATTTCTCAGATGCGATTCGCAGCACCGAATCGGAGGATATGAGCCACAGAAAAACCGTCGCAGCCAGCAAGCCGGTCAAAATGGGCAGCACGGCTCTGGAAAGGCCGACCACGATTTGCTTTTTCACCAGATCGTTGTGATACGCTTCATTCATCTTGTCGATGGCATTCCCATCCGGGCATGGAAAGTGGAATAGCCTTCTGAAGGCGAGTGTCCCCCTTGTCCCTGGAACAGGTTCCTATCGTCGGGCGCGCATGGTTCCCACGTGAACGGCGCGGCAAGTCAAAGGGTCAGTTCTCCCCTATTGACAGTCTCAGTCTCCGAGGTGCATGGGAGGAGGGCTGCTGGCGAAAAGAGGGGTGGTGCCAACAAGCAGCAGGGAACCGGGGCAGGCCGACGCATCACTGACGAGCAGTCTATCGCGTTGGCGGGAAGAGTCTTGAGATTGCCCGGCTTCGCTTTCGCTACGCAAAATAATCCTGTTTCTTGCGGGGGATTATTTCGTGCGGGCGTGCGCCTCGAGAGCCTCGCGGGTGAGGGTGTGCCGGGCACCGCAGCGCGGGCAGTGGATGCGGAGGGTTTCCTCGCCGTCAAAAAGTTCGTTGCCCTGCCGGCGGAAGACCGGGGCGAGAAAATCCAGCATCCGTTCCTGCGTGCAACCGCATTGGAAGCGGAAGCTGCGGGTCTCGAGAAGGGAGATCACGACTTCGGAATCGAGGCGGCGGATGGCGTCGTCGTCCAGCACGCCCAGCCAGGCGAGGTCGCAATCGGGCTGCGCGGAAACCATCACGAAGTCCTCGTCCCCGTGCTGGAAAAACCTGACAAGACGCTGTTCGCTCTTTTTGTAGAACTGCTCGACCGCGTGCAGGAACCCGCCGCCCCCGAACTCGACAACGCTGCGGCGGGAGGGCCGTCCGTCTTCGATGACGTCGGCGTAGAACATTCCTTTTTCGATGGCGCGGATATTTTCGTCGAAGACATTGGCCACGATTGCGCCGGCGGCATTGTCTCCGGCGGCGAAGACATTGATCCGTGGGTCGGGGAAATGGACCGTCCACGCGCAGATCTCATTCCGCGGCCGGCTGGCGCAATGGAGGGTGATCGCAACCAGCGCGTCGCGGGCGATGGCGTCGCACTCCGGAGGAATCCGCAGCCCGCAATCCATGCGGTGGAGATACCAGGCGGCAAAGAGCTCGGAAAACGAGGCCCGGGCAACAAGCGCATTCCGCCCCCGGGCAAAATACGTGCGGACTTCAATGTCATCATTCATGAAAATCGAGGGGCAGGGAACCGGACAGGCTTTCCATCAGGGCGCGCGGTTTTTTTTTGAAGAGCCTGGCCCCGAGTTGGAGCGCGAGCCGGGCGGTCTTCCGCTTTTCCTCGCAGGCAAGCCGCTCCACATCCGGGCCGCAGCAAGAAATAGTTTCGCAGAGAACGGCGAGGTCATGCTGGGTTCCGAGAACGGAGGAAAGCTCCTGGGCGGCGGGAGCCATGCGGTCGGAGGGCGGTCCGAGAACGGCGGATTGGTAGAGAAACTGCTTCACCCGTTTGCGCCATTCGTGAAATAGAAGATCGTCTTCCTTGTTGTCCCCGCACGCGTCCATCGCACGGCGGGCCTCCTGATACGAAGTGATCCAGGACCCGAGGATTTGCCGGCGGGTCAGCTCGCGGAAGTCGAGTTTGGCCGTCCGCACGGAGAGTTTTTTGCAGGGCTTCGTCGCGGCCTTCCCGACGGGCGGGGCCGCGTCGCCGGCGGCCGGCAAAGCGGCCGCTGCCGCGAGCGACTCGCGAGGGCCAAGAAGCCGGCGGAGAAGGGCGACCTGGACATCCCGGTCGCGGGCTGCGCCGAACGCCCCCTTGATCTCGCAGGCCAGATTGTCGAGCTTCGCTTGCTCCCCCGGAGGCAGGACCGCAGAGCCCAGCCGGACAATCGCCCGGAATTTTTTCATGCCAACCCGGATGGCATGGACCCGCGCCTCCGCGCGTTCGGGAAGTGCCGCGACATCGCGCGCGACGGATCCGGCAAGCTGGCCGAGGACAGCTTGCACGACTTCGCCCGGCCGCCCCGAATCCAAAACAGATTGGCTCACCGGCATGGTTTAGCAGACGCAAATTCCCAGCGTCGATTTCCGATTTTGCATTTTTTTGTCAAACGTGACTCAATGCCGGATGTCCGAACGCGATACCCTCCACCCGGCCGACCGCCTCGTTGCGGCGATGGAACGCATCTACAGCTACCGGATGACGACCACCTCGGGCGGCAACCTTTCGATCCGGGATGACGACGGCACGGTCTGGATCACTCCGGCCCGTGTGGATAAGGGCGCTTTGCGGCGAGAGGACATCGTGGTCGTGCTGCCGGACGGCACGGTGCAGGGACGCCACAAACCGTCGTCCGAGCTGCCTTTTCATCTCGGGATCTACCGGGTGCGTCCGGACCTGCGGGCGATCGTCCATGCGCATCCGGTCGCCCTCGTCGCGTTCAGCATCTGTGGCAAAGCCCCCGAGACGCGACTCTTTCCGAAATCGCATGCCATCTGCGGCGAGGTGGGATTCGCGCCGTATGCCCTGCCCGGCAGCAGGCTCCTCGGCGAGCGGATCGCGGAAGTCTTTGCGCGCGGCTCCTTGTGTGTGATGCTTGAAAATCACGGTGTTGTTGTCGGTGGCGGAAATTTTGAGGAAGCGTTCACGCGGTTCGAGACCCTCGAATTCACGGCCAAGACGCTGATCAAGGCCGCCGCGCTGGGAGAGGTCACGCTTTTGGATGAAAATCAGATCGCTCTGGCGGCGGCACGCAGGGTGCCGGACCGTTTTTTTCAGCCTGGTGTGGCCACCTCCCGCGAGCGCTTGCTCCGCCGCGAGCTCTGCGATTTTGTCCGCCGTGGATACAAGCAACGCCTGCTCATCAGCAGCCAGGGCACGTTCTCGGCACGAATCCAAGGCGGGGAATTTTTGATGACCCCGGCCGGGGCCGACCGCGCCGGCCTCCAGCCCGGCGACCTCGTCCTGGCCGGGCCGGATGGCACGGAGTCGGGGAAAACGCCCAGCCGTGCGCTCCCTCTCCACGCCGCGATCTACCGGGCGCATCCTTCCGTTCAGGCGATCGCCATGGCAACGCCTGTCAATGCCACCGCGTTTGCCGTCTCGCGGGCAGTCCTCGACACGCGGACGATTCCGGAGAGCTATATTTTCCTCAGGGACGTCGGGCGGATTCCGTTCGAAGCGGCCTATGGGGATCCTGCCGCTTTCGCCGCCCGATGCCGTCCGGATTTTCCCGTCAGCCTGCTCGAGAACGATGGGGTCATGGTCCTCGGCACATCCCTCCTCGACGCGTTCGACCGACTCGAAGTCCTGGAATCCACTGCCGAAGCGCTCATCAACAGCCGTCCGCTCGGTCCGGTCAAACCGATGGCGGACGCGGTGATCTCGGAACTCGTTCGCGAGTTTTTGGGAAAGCCCGCGCCATGACGAGCGAGCCTCTCGAAGCCGCGTTGCTGCGCGAATTCGGGCATGCAGGATTTCGTGAGGGTCAGGAACGGGTGATGCGGGCGTTGCTGGCGGGCCATTCGGCGCTGGCGGTTTTTCCGACCGGCGGCGGCAAGTCGCTGTGCTACCAGCTTCCAGGCATCCTGCTCGATGGGCTCACGCTGGTGGTCTCGCCTCTGATCGCGCTGATGAAAGACCAGGTGGATGCCTTGCGGGCGAGGGGGATCGCTGCGGCCCGTCTGGACTCGACACTTTCCTCTTCGGAGGTTTTCGAAATCCTTGATCGGATCACCTCCGGAGCGCTCAAGCTGCTCTACGTGGCACCCGAGCGGTTCGTCAGCGAAACCTTTGTCGCGCGCCTCAAACGCGTGAACATCAGCTTGCTGGCGATTGATGAAACACATTGTATTTCCGAGTGGGGGCACAATTTCCGGCCCGAATACCTGCGGCTTGCGGCGCTGGCAAAAAAGCTCCGCATCCCGCGCGTGCTGGCACTCACGGCGACAGCGACGCCGGCGGTGGTGGCCGACATTTGCCGGGAATTCCGGATCAAGGAGGCGAACCGCATCCAGACATCGTTCCACCGTCCGAACCTTGCGATTCACATCACGCCGGTCGCTGCGCCGGACCGGCTCGCTGTTCTCACCGGAAAGCTTCTCGCGGAGAAGCGGTTTCCCGCGATCGTGTATGTGACGCTCCAGCGCACGGCGGAGAGCGTGGCGGCGCATCTGCAGAAAGCCGGAATCCTTGCGCGCGCCTACCACGCGGGGCTGTCGGACGATGTCCGGTCGGCGGCGCAGGACGACTTCATGGCCGGACGCTGCGAGGTCATCGTGGCCACGATTGCCTTCGGCATGGGGATCGACAAAGCCGACATCCGGGCGGTCTATCACTACAACCTCCCGAAGACGCTGGAAAACTATCAGCAGGAGACCGGGCGCGCGGGGCGCGACGGCGGACCCGCGCACTGCGAGATGCTTGCGTGTGCGGACGATCTGGTCGTACTTCAAAATTTCACGCTGGGCGACACGCCGGAGGAGCAGGCGCTCCGGCACCTCGTGGACCACCTCCTCCGGCAGGGGAACGAATTCGACATCAGCCGCTACGACCTTTCCCGCACGACCGATATCCGGCCACTCGTGCTCGAAACCGTCATCACGTATCTCGAAAAAGAAAAGATCCTCGAGCCGGCCGGCGTGTTCTACGCGACATTCCAAGTCGCGTTCCGGCATCCGGAGGATCGCGTGATTGCAGGGCACAGCGCGGCGCGCCAGCTGTTCCTGCGCAAGATTTTTGCGGCGGGAAAGCGCGGGCACCGCTGGCTGGCGATCAATGCCGATGCCGCGGCGTCCGCGACCGGGGAATCGCGGGAGAAGATCCTGAAGGCGCTCGGGGAGTTGGAGGAATCCGGCGACATCGAGATGAAGCCTGCGGGCCTGCGTCACAGATTCCGCCTGCTTCCGGGAGCCAGTGCCCGCCCGCCGCGCGAGATCGCCACATGGCTCCACGGGATTTTCGCGAAACGCGAGATCGCGGATATCGCGCGGCTCGATGGGATCGTGGCTTTTGCAGAAGACTCCGGATGTTCCACCCGACGCCTGCTGGCCTATTTCGGCGAGATGCTTTCCTCCCCGTGCGGCCATTGTGGACGCTGCGCGGACGGACGGCCTTCGCCTCTGCCCCGCAGTGCGGAGAGAGAGATTTCTCTGGAAGACTTGAAGCGGATCCAGGCATTGCGTGCCGAGGGGCATCCTTCTCTGCGCGCACGAAGACCCCTCGCGAGGTTTCTGTGCGGGATCACCAGCCCGGCGACCACGCGCGACCGCCTGACCCGGCACGACGCGTTTGGCTTCCTCGAAGAGGTTCCCTTTCTCAAAGTCCTCGACCACCTCGATCCCGTTGCCTGAATCTCCCGATTCCGCCGCAGGGTTCGTCGCTGGCAGGCAGCGTGAAGGCGAGGTTCGAGAAGGAGTGCGCGTCAGCTTTGAGGCACCTCGTCTGGCTCGGGCGTCTCCCCCAAATCATTTTCCCCGCTTCCGAGATGCTTCTCGGCCACACCGGCGGGAGCGGCATCCACATTCTTCAGTTTGCTGCGCATGATTCTGGTGCGCGTGTCCACCCGCTCCAGCTCCTTCGACGCCGCATTGAACTTGTCCTTCACTTTCGCGAGCCAGTCTCCAAACTTTTCAAACTCGGTCTTGACGGATCCCAGTATTTCCCAAACCTCGCTGGATCGCTGTTGGATCGCCAGCGTGCGGAAGCCCATTTGAAGACTGTTCAGCAATGCCACCAGCGTGCTGGGTCCGGCAATCACGACACGGCAGTCGCGCTGCACGCCGTCCGCCAGCCCGGGTTCGCGCAGGGCTTCCGCATAAAGGCCTTCGGTCGGCAGGAACATGATGCCGAAGTCGGTTGTGTTCGGGGGGTTGAGGTATTTGTCGCGGATATCCCTGGCGCAAGCCTTGAGGCGTTTGAGCAAATCCGCCCGGGAGGCTTTTTCGGCCTCCAGGTCGCCATTTTGAATCGCGGAGGCCAGGCGCTCATAATCTTCCTTCGGAAATTTGGCGTCCACCGGGAGCCATACGGGGGAGTCCATTTTGTCTTGTCCGGGCAATTTGATTGCGAATTCCACACGTTCCGATGATCCCGGCTTGGTGCAGACATTGGCCTCGTATTGGGACGCGTGAAGAAATTGCTGCAGGATCGCTGCGAGTTGAAACTCTCCCCAACCCCCGCGATCCTTGACGTTGGACATGAGGGTCTTGATGCTGCCGACCTGTTTCGCAAGGTTCTGCATGTCTCCCATCGCGGTATGAACGGCCTGGAGCTGCACGCTGACCGTTTTGAAAGATTCGCTGAGCCGTGATTCCAGCGTTGTCTGAAGTTTCTCCTCCACCGTCTGCCGCATGCGTTCCAGCTTGGCGTTGTTGTCCTGCTGGAGGCTGTCGAGCCGGGCATCCACCGTGGCCCTCAGGGCTTCCAGCTTTTGTTCGTTGGACTTCGTGAGGTCGCGGAGCTGGTTTGCGAAACTGTCGAAGCGCTGGTTCTGGAGTTCAAACGAGGACTTCAATGTGTTTCCAAGGCCGGAAAACTGTTCGCCGCTTGTGCCGATGAGCCGATCAAAACGGGACTCCAGATTGCCGGCCAGCCATTGGTAAAGTTCCTGCCTCTGGCTTCCGCTTCGGGATTCGAAGAGGTTGAACTCGTTGCGGAAGACCGCCTCGTTCCTGCTTGGCTGGGAACGAAGCTCTTCGGTCAAGAGGTTCAGGGCTTCCCTGTTCACTGCCGTCTTTCGCGCGATGAGGACACCGAGCCCGATCAATGTGAACAAAGAGAGAACCGCAGCAGATAGCGCTAAAAACTCATTCATGGGCAAGGCTGTTGGGGATGGCGGAATTTCATGGGCCGGGTCATTCGCGGGAGCTGATCGGAAAGGGAAAACGCACGAAGAAAATCCTGCCGTAGGCTGGTGAGAAGTCTAGAAATAATCCGGTTGCAAGCATCACAACCCCGGGGATGTCATGCCGGAGAGGCAAGTTTTTCATGCGATTCCCATCATTTCTTCCTCGCGCGCAGAGTGGCGTGGGGTTAGGTTCCGCTCATGATTCAGGATTACATTCCGGTGCTGCTGCACATCATGGTTGCGGTCGGGTTTGCGACTGTTGCGCTGCTTGCCAATCTTTTGCTGGGGAGGGTCGGAACGAGATCTGCGGCGAAGGACTCGGCCTACGAATGCGGGATCGCCCCGGAGACCGGCCCACAGCCGCGGTTCAGCGTCAAATTCTACCTCGTGGCGATGCTCTTCATCCTTTTCGATATCGAAATCGTCTTCATGTACCCGTGGGCGGTCATTTTTTCTGAATTTGTTGGGGCGTATGGCACGGTGATTCTCTGGAGCATGCTGAGCTTCGTCAGCATCCTGATGTTCGGCTATCTCTACGCGATCAAGAAAGGCGCGCTGGACTGGTCCAGGTGAGCCTGCCGATTTTCGCGGCAGGCCTGCAGCGCCCGCGATCTGTTGTGATAAACTACTGATCTAGAGCGTTTTGCAAATCATATGGGCGGTGGCATCGGGCTGTCCCGTCTGCCGCAGGACCGCCTCCTGGAAATCGAACTCCTGGAAATCGAACTGGACGTTTCTGCGCGCTCGATTATAACCACGCGGGATGTTTCTGCCGCCGCTTGTGCCGCCCGGACATCTTTTATAGAATGAGACGTCTGCCATACGCGGTTTTTCTCCTTGCGGTTCTTGCGGGGCCTTCGGTGGCGTCGGGTGCCGGGAACAAGCTTCCCCCTCTGCCCAAGGTCGTGGACACGCCCAAGAGTGAGGACAATGGTGCCCGCATCGCGGGCGTCACGATGAATCTGAGCGAGGTCCTTTTGCGCGCGGCGCAGGTCAGCCCCGCGCTCAAGACGGCGAAGCTCGAAGTCGAGCGCATGATGCGCCGCCTCTACGGGGTGCGCCTGAAGTATTATCCGGAGTTCCGCATCGAGGTCGAGGCGCCCCGCATCTACGATTACAACGTGGACCAACTCGGCGAGCCGACCGGGAGCAGGACATCGGATTTCCAATACCGCACGACAGAACCCGGGCTGGGAGTCCAGTATTTCCAGCACCTGCCGACGAACACCGACCTCAGCGCGGATTACGAACACAACGTGTCGAGCCGCGGCGTCCTGAGTGACCGGCTGGCCCTCAAATTCTCCCAGGAACTCGTCAGAAAGGACCCCATCTGGCTCCAGAAAACGCTCGCGGAAAAACAGGTCTGGCTCGAAAAGCAGGCCGAGGCTTCGGTGGACCGTGAGTTCCGCTACCAGGTCGCCTCCGCCTACTACGCCACGGTTGAGACGCGTCTTGTTCTCGAGAACGCGATCATCCGCTTCGAGCAGGACAAGAAATTCGCCGAGGAAAGCGAGACGAAATTCAAGGCGGGCATCATCGCGGAATACTCCGTGCTCGACTACCGCAGGGATTTCGAGCAGTCGCGAAACCGGCTGGTTGTCCGCCGCAGCGCGCACGACCGCGCCCGCAACGAGATGCTCTACCTCCTCCAGGTTCCCTTCGACAGCCGGGTGGTGTTCGAGGACGTGCCGGAGCCGACCGTGGACCCCGTGCTCTGCGACATGCGCCGCATGGTGGACGCCGGAATCCGCAGCAAGCTGCAGATCGCCCAGTTGCGATTCAACCTTTTCTCGAATGAGGAAAACCTGGCCTATCTCAGAAACACTCTGCTTCCTTCCGTGCGGTTGCAGGCGGGCTCTTCCTGGTGGCAGACCATCGGGGATGCGGAACTCAATCCCGTTCCGGAATTGCAGGGGCGCGACCTGAGCGCCGGGGTGCTCATCTCGATGCCTCTGTTCGGCGAGCAGTTCCGGATCGGCAACGATATCATGATCCAGCGCCTCGACCGGACGATCAACGAGACCACCATCAACGACCAGTTCCTCGTCACCGTCAAAAATGCCCTCAATACGCTCGCGTCGATCACCGATTTGCGCGAGCGCCACAAAATCGCAAGGACCATTCTCGGGATCAGCATGAGGGATTTTGAGCTTTCCAAGCTCCGCTTTGAGGTCGGCAACGTCAGCTCCTGGGACATGATCCGCAGCAAGAACGAATATTTCTCCGCGCTCGATGACCTTGTCACGCTGCGCTACTCCCTGCTCCGGCGGCTGGCCGAAGTCGAGCGCGACTACCCGTTTTTGCCCGAGACCCCGTCCGATGAACACTGACGCCGCCGATCTGGTGACGTTTGCCGGGTTGAGCAAGGTTTACTACCTTCCGGGCCTTGAGGTGCCGGTGCTTCACGGCATCGACCTCGTGATCCGCCCCGGGGAATTCACCGCGATCATGGGCGCCTCGGGATCGGGAAAATCCACTCTCATGAACATCATCGGATTTCTGGACCGCCCGACCTCGGGGTCCTACCTCTTCAAGGGCGAGGACGTGACCGCTCTGGACGACGATGGCGAGTCGCGCATCCGCAATCGCGAGATCGGATTCATTTATCAGAATTTCAACCTGCTGCCCCGATGCACCGCATTTGAGAACGTGGCCCTGCCGCTTTTTTACCGCGACGATGTCGGGGACGAGCGCGCGGCGGTCGCTCAGGCGCTCGAGGTCGTCAGCCTCACCGACCGCGGCCACCACAAGCCCAACGAACTGTCCGGCGGCCAGCGCCAGCGCGTGGCGATCGCCCGCGCGCTTGTTGGCAATCCCGCGATCCTTCTCGCCGACGAGCCCACCGGCGCGCTCGACAGCAAGACCGGGCAGGAAATCATGGAACTTTTCCACACCCTCCACGGCCGCGGATGCACGATCATCATGGTCACCCACGATCCCCACGTCGCCGCACATTGCGCGCGCGTCATCGAAATCAAAGACGGCTACATCACCTCGGACAGCACCGCATGAAAATCAAGAAATCCACTGTTTATATTTTTCTCGGGATTCTCGCCGCCGCCGGAGCCGTGCTGGTCGGGCGCAGCGCGGGCGGGCGGCAGGTCGAGCTCGCCTTCGCGGTTCCCGCCCAGAGGGACGCGGTGATCGAACTCATTGAAAACGGCATGCTCGAGGCGGAGTCGGCAACCCACATTGCCGCGCCGAACGTCAACGGTGAGCGCAAGCTCATCGACATCGTGCCCGAGGGAACGATCGTGAAAAAGGGAGACATTCTCGCCAAGTTTGACACGGCCCGTCTCGAGGAGGCCCTTGAGACGCTCGAACACAGCGGGCTTCTTGCCCGCCGGAAGGACATCGAGATGGAGTCGGAGATCAAAATTGCCGACCTCAAGGCCGCCAACCAGACGTCCGTCGAGAATGCCAAGCTCGCCGAACTGACGTTCAAGACGATGGCCTATGCGGCAAAGCTCGACCGCGATGCCGCCGAAGCCCGGCTCAACAACGCCCGCAACGAAATCAAGGTCGCCGCCAACCGTGTCAAGCAGGAGGAGAACCGCCGGGATGTCCAGCTCCGCCAGCAGGACGATCTCATCGCGGAGAAAGACCGCAAGGTCGCCGAGACGAAGCAGGCCATCGAGGACTTCACCGTGCATGCCCCGGAGGACGGCATCGTCGTTTATCCCCCCATCAAGATCAGCGGGCTCACCCGCAAGGCCCAGACCGGCGACATGCTCTACAAGTCGCAAATCTTCCTCATCATTCCGAACCTGTTCAAAATGACCGCCCAGCTCGAAATCGCCGAGGAGGACATCCGCCGCGTGAAAGCGGGACAGGAGGCTTCCCTTGTGCTCGAGGCGTTCAAGGACGCCCATTTCACAGGGGAGGTTTACAACATCGCCCCGCTGGCTCATGTGAAGGAGAACAACGAGTTCATCAAGGTCTTCACCGTGGGGGTGCGGATCCGGGAGCGCGACCTCGACCGGCTGCGTCCGGGCATGAACGCACGCGTGACCCTCCGCCTCGCCGAATACAAAAACGCTTGGACAATTCCCGTCCAGGCGGTTGTGGATGCCGAGGGCGGCGGGTTTTCTGTTTATGTGGAGAAGGACGGGGAGATCCGTCCGGTGCCGGTCGAGGTGACCGACTCCGGTCGGGACGTTGCCGTTCTCGCCACCCCGCTTGAGCGGAGGGTTGTCATCCCGGATTCCGGTCTGCGCGATTACCTTGCAGACCCCGCCCGCGCCTCGCTGAAAATCAAGTGGAAGGAGGTCGGGGGGAGATGATGCGGTTTATCCGGTATTTGCTGCTGGCACGCAGGACGCTCGTCGAGCACAAATTGCGTTCGCTGCTCACGGTCCTCGGCATCATTTTCGGCGTGGCGGCCGTCATTGCCATGACCGCCATCGGCGAAGGCGGCAAGGAGGAAGCCCTGCAGGAAATCTCCCGCATGGGCATCCAGAATATCTTTGTGAGCGATCTGCGGGAGGTCCGCCGCAGCGTGGCCGAAAAGGGCGGCTATGTGTCCGATGGCCTCACCCTGGCCGACCTCAAGGTCATCCGCCAGAGCATCCCGGAAGTGACCGAAATCGCTCCCGTCATTGAAAAGGATCTCTTTGTGCAGACGGACCGGTTCCGCTCGAAACATCCGGTTCGCGGGGTGGACCCCGCATTTTTTTCGGTGCTCGCCCACAAGCCGGATGCCGGCCGCCTCATCTCAGATCTCGATGTCGAGGGGGTCCGGAAGGTTTGCGTGTTGGGGAGGGATACCGCCGTGCGTCTGTTTCCGCAGCGGAGCGCCGTCGGAGCGCAAATCCGCATCAACGGCCAGGGCTTCGCCATTGTCGGGGTCTTGGGAAGCCAGCCGGGCTACGATGCCGATATTTATATCCCGCGGACCGCGACGGTTCTCTCAGAAACCGTGACCCCCTTTGAGCCGCCGCTGACGCTGGCCATCCTCCAGATGGGCAGTGTCCCGCTGATTCCGGCGGCGGCGGATCTCGTGAAAAAGATTCTGATGAGGCGACACCTCGGCGTTGCGGATTTTGAGATGGTCGTGCCCGAGGCACTTTTCCGCCAACAGGAGCGCACACGCAACCTCTTCAACAGCATCATGGTCCTCATCACCGGCATTTCCCTCATCGTCGGCGGCATCGGGATCATGAACATCATGCTTGCCTCGGTGCTCGAACGCACGAAGGAAATCGGGATCCGGCGCGGTGCGGGGGCCACGCGGATGGACATCCAGATGCAGTTTCTCGCCGAGGCGATTGTGCTCACGGCGGCGGGCGGCGTTATCGGGGTCGTGCTGGGGCTTGGTCTCACCTGGACGATCGGCTCCGCCACCGGGTGGAAGACCACCATTCCTCCGATCGCTGTGCTCGTGGCCTTCTCGTTCTCGGTGATCATCGGTGTCGTCTTCGGGTATTATCCCGCAAAAAATGCCGGTCGTCTCGATCCGATCGACGCCCTGCGTTATGAATAAGCGGATTGCGGTGGCGGGAGTTCTGCTGGCCGCAACGGCGGCTCTCGCGGTGTTTTTTGCCGGGCGTTGGTTGACTCCCCCGGTGCCGCTGCTCGTTGAGGTCGGGCGCGAGCCGTTCGTCGAAACCATCGATCTGCGCGGACACATAGATCCGTTGCGTTATGAGGATGTGCGGGCTCCGAATGTCTCGACCGAGCGCCAAGTGATCGAGCTGGCCCCCGAGGGCGCGTTCGTGAAGTCCGGGGAGGTTGTGGCGCAGTTCGATCCCGGCCCGCTTCTCCTCTACATTGATGCGCTCAAAGAGCGGCTCCGCGACATGGAAATATCCAGGGAGGATCTTGAAGACCTTATGAATTCCCGGATTTTCGAATCCCGGGTCGGTGTACAATCCAGCCAGGAATCCCTGGCTCTCGCTGAAATGCGCAGGCAGGCTCTGCTCTACGAATCCGGATTAAGCCAGGCCCGCACTTCCGTGGAAGTCAACATTGCCAGGCAAAAAGTCAAAAATGCGCAGTCCAGTCTCGGGCAGACCGGCCGGCAGAAGGACACCCGGCTTGCCAATCGCATCGAGGATGCGGCCCGGTTCCTTTCCAAGATCGGGGATGTCGAAGCCCAGATCGATGGATTCACTGTCAAATCACCCACCGATTCGATTGTCGTGTATCCTCCGGTTCCGGTGGCCGGCGAAATGCGAAAGGTCGAAACCGGCGACTTTCTCGAGCGCGGACAGTCGTTCATGATGTTGCCCGACCTCGGTTCGCTCGTGGTCCGGGCGTTTCTTGAGGAAGCCCAAATGGAACGCGTCAAGCCGGGCATGGCTGTGAGCATCCGTCCGGTGGCCTTCCCCGGGACCGAACTCGCCGGAGTCGTCGAGTCGGTGAGTCCGGTCCCCGGGATCCTGCCCGAGCGCGGGGGCCGGAAATTTTTTGCAGCGACGATTCATATCGAGGCTTCGGAGCAGGGGAAAGATCTGAAGGTGGGAATGGTTGTCGGACTCAGCATTCGAGTGAAGGACCACGGGGAGGTCTTTGCGATCCCGCGCGACCTGGGCGCGTTCCGTGATGGTCGCTGGCTGGTGAAACAAACCAGGGAGGAGGGCGGCCCCGACGAGGTTCCCCTTGCGGATCCCTCCGACTGCGGAGATTATCTCGTCATTCCCCGCTGGCCCGGCGATCCGGCTTCGATTACGCTTGTCTATGAACCCGCGAAAAAATTCTAAATCGGCCCGGGTGTCGCTGCCGGTGATTTTTGCCGGCGTCGCCGTTCTGGCTGTGGGGGCCGGTTTCTTTTTTCTCAGTGCACCGGCGCGGGACCATGAGCTGATCTGCGAGATCAAGCCCGCCCGTTTTGTCGAGACGCTGGAGGTTCCGGGAGAGGTGGACACCGGGAAGTGCATCGATGTGCGCGCGCCCTCGGCACCCTACGAGCGGCAGGTCACATGGCTCATCCCGGAGGGGTCCTCGGTGAAGCGGGGGGAGGTTCTTGCCGAGTTCGACACCTCCGATGCCCGGAGTCACCTCGAGGAAAATGAAGACCGCGTCAGCTACCTCTACCAGGTTCTCGAAACCTCAACCATCGACTGGGACATTGATCTTACGACCGAGAGCGTCCGCAAGGACCAGAAAACCGAGACGCTCGACGACGCCCGCAACCGGAAGGAAAAGTCCGTTTTTGAGCGACCGCTGCGGCGCGAGATCGGAGCGATCACGTTCGGGGTCGCCGATCTGAATCTCGCACAGAGCACGCGCCGCATCCACCAACTGCAATACATGAGCGCTTACGAGCTCCGCCGCCGCAAGGGCCATATCAAATACCGGCAGGGCCGGGCCGACCGCGACGAGGGATTCATCGCGGAATACACCGTGCGTTCTCCGGCAGACTCGGTCGTGATCTACCCTCCGATCCCGCTCGCGGGCGGAATTGTCCGCAAGGCCGAGCCCGGCGACTACCTCGAGCGTGAACAGGCCTTCCTCCGGCTTCCCGATTTCTCGACGCGCGTTCTCCGGCTGCGGGTCCCGGAACATTCCATTGAAAAGATCGCCCCCGATGCGCCCCTGAGCTTCCAGGCCAGCGCCTATCCCGGACGGAAGTTCAGCGCGCACGTCATCTCGATTTCCAATCTGGCCGTGTCGAGTCTCAGCCGCCCGCACCAGAAATTTTTCGAGGTCACGGCGGAGATCGAACCCGCCGATGGCATCGAGGACCTCAAGCCCGGAATGGTCGTCTCGGCGTTGTTCACCCTCCGCGACCACGGGGAGGTTTGCGCGATTCCGCGCGACCTGGCGTCAAAAAATGCTGCGGGCAGCTATGAGATCGCCATCGAATCGCGCCCAGGCCCGCTTGCCCTCCCACGCGGTATTCTGGAAACAGAAGATCTTCTGCTCGTGCCGGCCGCAACGTTTTCTCCCACGGGGGAGGGGGTTCGTCTCCTCATTCACCCCGGCACGAAGACCGGCGGCTGACTGGATTTCCGCCAGATCCGTCTCTCCTGCGGAGCGGGGTCAATCGAGGTCCGTGGGCGAGTCTCCGAGACAGGTTGCAAACGCTTTCCGGACGGCGTCCGTTACCTGGCAGGAGGGGATTCCGTTTCTTGATCACGGCTGGGCTCCGCCGGCCGGTTTTAAAAAGGAATGTCTTCCAGGTGTGAGGCATCCACGGTCACACTGATTCCCCCACGCGAAGAAAACTCGCCGTGAACTTCCATCTGCCGCGGATGGCACGCCTCGACGAGATCGTCGAGAATCCGGTTCACGATTTCCTCGTTGAAGCTCCGTGTGTGCCGGTAGGAGGCGAGATAAAATTTCAGGGACTTCGTTTCGATGCAGAGCAAGTCCGGGACATAGCGGATGTGGATGACCGCGAAATCCGGCTGGCCGGTCACCGGGCACATCGAGGTGAATTCCGAACAGTCAAAACGGATCCAGTAACTCCGCTTGCTGAAACGGTTGGGAAACGTCTCCAGGATCCCGGCGGACGGACGGTCCGGGTACTGCGTCTCCGAACTCCCGAGAAGCCGGAATTTATTCTTTGCGTTCGATTTTTTGAGGGCCATGCCGGGAGCCTGTCAAAAAAGCTCAAAAGAAGTCGAGAAAGGATTGTTCGGGCTTGGTGGCCGTTGGGGACTGGAACACCTGCAGGCAGGCTGCAAGCTGTTCCCGGGAATGGGTGCTTTGGATTTTTTCGATTTCGGCGGCGGCCAGCGCGTCGCAGCGTTCGTTCTCCGGGTGCCCGGCGTGCCCTTTGAGCCATTTCCAACTGACCCGGTGGAGTTTGGTCCGGGAGTCGAGCTCCCGCCAGAGGTCGGCGTTTTTCACCGGCTGTCGTGCCGAGGTGATCCAGCCCCTGGCCTTCCAACCGTGAATCCACTCGGTCATTCCTTTGCGGAGGTATTGCGAGTCGGTGTGGATCGTCACTTCGCATGCCTCATCCAAGCTGGAGAGGCCGGCGAGCGCCGCCCGGAGTTCCATGCGGTTGTTTGTCGTCGCCGGCTTGCCGCCGGAAAGCTCCCGCTCGCGTGTGCCGCAACGCAGGATGGCGGCCCATCCGCCGGGGCCGGGATTTCCCAAACATCCCCCGTCTGTGAATATGGTGACCTTCTTCAATCTGCCCCCGGCTTTTCTCAGCCCTGTGGTTTGGCGCCGGTGAATTCCTCGTAGAGCTTGCGCAGGGCGGCCTCGGCAGCGTCGGTGGGAGAGAGATTGCCGAGCTCGTCCTGCACGGCGGTGCTGGCGAGCCAGGCCCGGGTTTTTTGCAGGGCGGCGTCTGCTTTCAGATTTGTGTTCCGTGCGAGATGACTGGCGGGAATGACCTCCGTTCGGGCAGGGGAGGCGGGCGGAGGCGCGCCCACTGCGGCCGGGTTTTCGCCGCCGCCGAGCCATGCCTGAAGGTCCGGCAGGATGTCCTCGGGGCGTTGGAATTTCTGCCAGACGCGCTCTTCGTGATCCGGATCGACGGAGTCGATGAACTCTTTGGCGAGGCTGAATCCGGGCGAGTTGGCATGGATGAACTCCTTGCACCTGTCGCAGTGCATTTTGAGACGCCCCTTTGTTCCTGTGCTGTATTTGCGCGTTTCCATGGGAGTTGTTTTTCGTCCCGTCCGACTTTTTAGTCCAACCATTTTCCCGCCGGCATGCAAACTTCCGTGACAGCGCCCCGCAAATTTGACAAATTTTCCTGCAATCATGACGTGACGCCTGATTTACGAATTTCTCCTTCCTCCCGAACCCCGCATCGAAAAAGCATTTTATGTCATCCGCCTACTCATTCGCCCGCGATCAATATGCGTCCCTTGGCGTGGACACAGAAACCGCGCTCCAAACCCTCGAGTCTGTTCCCATTTCCCTGCACTGCTGGCAGGGCGATGATGTCGGCGGATTCGAAAAAGCCGGTGCCCAGCTCTCCGGCGGCGGAATCCAGGCCACGGGAAACTATCCGGGCAAAGCCCGCTCGATCGCGGAGCTTCAGCAGGACCTCGACAAAGCGCTCTCGCTGATCCCCGGAAAGCACCGGCTTAACCTGCACGCGTGCTACGCGGACCTTGCCGGCAGGAAAATCGACCGCAACGAGTATTCCGTCGCGCAGTTTCAAGGCTGGATCGCCTGGTGCAAAGAGCGCGGGATGGGGATGGATTTCAATCCCAGCTACTTTTCGCATCCGCTGGCCGACGACGGGCTGACGCTCTCGCATCCGGACCATGCGGTTCGCAAGTTCTGGATCGAACACGGCATCGCCTGCCGGAAGATCGCCGCGGAGGCCGCCCGACAACTTGGCTCGCCGGCCGTCACAAATTTCTGGATTCCTGACGGATCGAAAGATCTTCCCTATGACCGCAAATCCCCCCGGGAACGCCTTGCCGCCTCGCTCGACGAGATTTTTGCGGCACCGGTGGACCGCTCGCTCAACCTCGACGCCGTCGAAAGCAAGCTGTTCGGGATCGGTTCCGAAAGCTACGTCGTCGGCTCGCACGAATTTTATTTGTCCTATGCGGTCAAGCACCAGCTTCTCTACTGCCTGGACGCCGGGCATTTCCACCCGACGGAAAACCTGGCGGACAAGGTGTCTTCGATCCTTCAATTTGTGCCGCAGCTTCTCCTGCATGTGAGCCGCGGGGTGCGCTGGGACAGCGACCATGTCGTTCTGCTCGACGATCCGACCCGTGCGATCATGGAAGAGCTCGTCCGCGGCGGCTTCCTGGCCCGCACCCACATCGGTCTGGATTTCTTCGATGCCAGCATCAACCGCATCGCCGCATGGGTCATCGGCACGCGCAGCGCGCTCAAAGCCCTTCTCGCCGCGCTCCTCGAGCCGGCGAAGCTCCTGCGCGAGGCGGAACAGGCCGGGGACAACACGCTGCGCCTCGCCCTGTTCGAGGAGGCGAAGACCCTTCCGCTCGGGGCGGTCTGGGACGAGTATTGCCGGCGCAAAGCCGTTCCTGTCGGCCCGGAATGGATGTCTGAAATCAAGCGCCACGAGGCCAGCGTGCTCGCAAACCGGTAAATGGGGTTGTCGGACACTCTTCGCTGGATCGGCTTCTTTTCATGGGTTCGGCTCCTTTTTCTTTGAGCAGATCTCCAGTTGTGTCCCGTCCGCTTTTTCGGGGACAGGCCAAATCCTATAATCCAAGGGACTTCTATTTGCTATTTCAGGGGGATGAAGCGTTTATTTTATCGGGACGGAAAAAACGAACTGTGATCCTTTGCCGACCGTGCTTGTGACGCTGATTTTCCCTTCGTGGCCCTCGACGATCCGGCGGACGATGGCGAGCCCGAGACCGGTGCTCTTTTCGCCTGCGGTGCCTCGGACGCTGGCTGTGCCGAACGGCTTGAAGAGCTTGTTCAGATCGGCGGCGGGAATGCCCTGCCCCTGATCCTCGACAGCAATGCGGGCGGAGCCGTCCTCTTGGCCGAGGGTCACCCGCACGGATGTGCCGGGATGCGAAAACTTGACCGCGTTGCCGATCAGGTTGTTGAGGACCTGCCCGATTTTTTCCGGGTCGAGGCACGCCTCCGGGAAATCTTTTGGCGGATCGAACTCGATGGCGATCTGTTTGGGGCCGGCGAGCACGCGGTTGAGAGCGACGTTGTGTGCGATCAGGGCCGGGAGGTCGCAGGGTGTCCGTTCAAGGCGCAGGGTGCCGGACTCGATGGCTGTCACATCGAGCAGATCGCTCACCATGCGCAAGAGAAACCCGCAGGTGTCCTTGATGGTGGTGATGAATTCCCGATGTTCCTCGCTCAACGAGGGAGCCGCCTCGGTCTCCAGGAATTCGCTATAGACTTGAATGATGCCGAGCGGGTTGCGGAGGTCGTGGGCCGCCATTCCGAGCAGCCGGTTTTTTTCCTCGTTCAGTTTCGTGAGAGCGGCATTCTTCCGGACCATCTCGCGCTGAAGGTTGGCAAGATCGTTGTTCACGCGCATGAAATCTTCGTAAACCGTATCGTCGCGGGAGGTCTGCGCGGCGAGCTCCTTGGCCGTGGCACGAAGGGCGTTTGTCTGCTCGTTGTTGATGCGGACCAGTTCCTGCGTGAGTTCGGCAAGCCCGTTGCGCGAGTCGGCAGCCACAATCAAGAGACCCGGCTTGGTGAGCCATGCGGAAAAGTGCAGGGGCTTCAGCCTGCCGTCGAGCAATACGGTGATTTCCCAGTTGAACACGGATTTTGTTGTTCGCGCCTCCTCAAGGAAATGCCGCATTTTCTCCTCGCAGGCCGGGTCCGCCAGGTTAGAGACAGGGCTTCCGACCGGCACGTGATGCGCCAGCCCCAGCCCGTCGCTCATGACTTCCAGCACGGTCCCTTCCGGGTCGCAGAGCACGACGATCCCTTGATTTTGAATAGAGGATTTCACCGGGAATTTTTTCCGATCAGTTGATTGGCCAGCGTGATCGCCGACCCGGCGTTCGCGGCGGATCCGTCGGCACCGATTTTCTTCGCGAGGTCCGACTCGATGTTGAACGGGTAGCCGCCAACCAGAATCTTCATGCCTTGGCAGGCAGGGTCGGAGCGCACCGCGCGGATAAGTTTTTCCGACTCGGTGACATGGTAGGTGATCGTGGTGCCGATGCCGAGGACATCGGCTTTGTGCTCGGCGAGGGCTTGCAAGATGCCGGAGATCGGCATGTTCGCGCCCAGATAATACGAATTCCAACCATCCATTTCAAAGAAGTCCGCGACCATGCGCACCCCGATTTCGTGGAGTTCCCCGGAGACGCAAGTGGCGACGATTGTCCCGTTATTTTTTTTCCCTGAGAAGATATGCGGGTAAAGCTGCGACATGATGAGCTGCGTGGCAGCCGTGCAGTAGTGTTCCTGCGCGACGCTGATCTGGTTCGTCTGCCAGAGCCGGCCGATCTCGTATTGCGCGAGTTGGAAGACATGGAGGTAAATGTCCTTCACCGGCATCCCGCCGTCCACGGCCAGGAGAACCAGCCGGCTGGCCACATCGCGTTCGCCGCGCAGCAACGACTACAGGTATTGGTGGGCCAGCGGGGAAAGAGGAAGGGAGTCGTCGAGAAATGTCGGGAGGTCGTCCGGCATCTCAGGCAGTTTCTCAAGCGCCGCGCCTACGAACTGACCGGCGAGGGCTCCTCCGCCGCCAGGCATTTTGTCGAGAACCTCCCGCAGGCAGCCCAGGTGGAACGCGAGATCGGAACTTAAAACCCCGCGCTTCGCCAGCATCACACGCGCCCACGCCACGTAATCGCAGAACAGCGCCGTGCTTTCCGCCTCCACCGCTTGGGCGAGATACGACAGGTGATACGCGACATCCTGAAGCGACTTTTCGCGGGCGATTTTCCCGTAGTGTTGCTCCAGCTCGGGATGCAGGGAAAACTCGCGGCCCACCACCGCCTGCGCCAACTCCGCCCGGGAAGACAGGATCTCGCGGCTTGCTTGTTCGTGGAGCGTGTCCATGGCCGGCTAGCAGCACACCCGCTCGAATTCGCGGATTTTGGTTTCACCCGGCACGACTTTCAGCCCCTTGGGAATGCCTTTGTGGGAATCGTGGTAAAGGTGGCTGTGGTGCCAGGCCCGAAAGCTTTCTGCATCGGTCCAATACGTCACGAGGTGGATTTCCTCCGGGCGGTCGAGCGGGCTCAAGACCTCCATGCGCACGAAGCCTTCAGCGCCGTCCACCAGATGCGGGCGATTGCGGAACGCCTGCTTCACCTCATCGGCCATCCCGTTGGCAACCGCAAATTTGCTCACGGCAACAAACCGCGCCTCCCCTGCAACCGGCGAGCCTGTGCTGGTTTTGTGCCCGCACTGTTTTGCAGACAAATCCATGAACGAGAAAACGCAGCCTTCCGTGCCGATGTCAAGCGCACGGGAGCGAGCGAGTCAAAGGTTCGCCGCCCATCGCTGGCGCTCCGCGCGGATCAGGGTTCGATTTTTATGTCTGTCGGAAGGGCAACATGTCGGGCGAACTCGACATTTCATCCGCTCCGGGATACGGTTCGCACATGCCAGCAACACTTGATGCCCTGTCGCACGACGCTCTTGTTATTCCGCCCGATCAACGGGTTTCCCTCGCTTACCGGCTCGTTGTCAGCGTTGAGTCTGATCCTGAACCCGGCGCAGACGCCGCTTGGGATGCGGAAATAGCGGCCCGGATCGCGCGTTTCGATGCCGGTGAATCCCAGACCGTGGCGGCATCCGAGGTTTTTGCCCGCTTGCGTAAGATTGCACCCGGGCAATGAGCGGGGCTGTTTTGGAGTTTCTTCCGGAGGCTCTCGCCGACGCTGAGGAAGCCACCCGCGTCACTACTTGTTCCGCTTCCGTTTGTGAAGGCGTTTGGGAATCGTCGGGCTGAAAAATGTGTTCCCCTTGTGGACCTCCCGGATTGCCTGGCAGACACAGTCGGCGGAGGTGTGTTTGATCAGATAGCCCATCGCGCCGGAGTTGACCGCCGCCTCGATATAGGCTTCGTCGCCATGCGCCGAAAGCATGAGCACTTTGGTGGCGGGAACGTCTTTGACAATCTGGCAAGTGGCCTGCAAGCCGTTGAGCAGCGGCATGGTCACGTCCATCAGAACCAGTGCGGGACGAAGTTTTTTGGCCATCGCGACAGCCTGATTGCCGTCTTCCGCTTCGCCGACGACTTCAAGATCGTCTTCGAGTTCCAGAATCTTTCTGAATGCTTCGCGCACGACCTTGTTATCGTCGGCCAGCAGCACTGTGATGGGTTTCATGGAAGGTGTGGTGCAAATATGAACCGGTTGCCTCACCTCATCTATGGGGTGAACGCCCCATGCCTCAATTCTGTCCCGAACAAATCTGGCATTGCTAAAATGGCCCGAACGCCGGATATTCAATTTGGCATAAGGCTGGTTCCAACCCGCGTGCGGGAAGTCGCACGAGCAATATGAAAAAAAAAAGCCCTCGTCGGTTGAACTCTCGCCCGGCAACGGGCGTCAGCCAGTCAGCCAGTCAGCCAGTCAGCCAGTCAGCCAGTCAGCCAGTCAGCCAGTCAGCCAGTCAGCCAGTCAGCCAGTCAGCCAGTCAGCCCGTCAGC
>Ga0247842_10000943_pt1 | contig 53902 bp, 37 predicted proteins | sample LaCruzMarch2015__3_FD_192411 | JGI IMG/M metagenome (GOLD analysis project Ga0247842, IMG submission 192411) | Freshwater microbial communities from meromictic Lake La Cruz, Castile-La Mancha, Spain - LaCruzMarch2015_19m | ecosystem: Environmental > Aquatic > Freshwater > Lake | place: Spain... | reverse complement strand
CGGTTGAACTGGCAATGGCGCTATCTAAAAACAACTTGACGAATACAGGAATTTATGGATACTGTAAACACAATGTAACTTATCAACATATATAAGTAAATCAGATTTTGTTACGTATAGCTTCCTGTAGTCAATAATCGAGGCTGGTGCTTTCGTGTAGCAGCTTTCAACCTGAACTGCTCAGGCGCGATCGAAGAAAAAATGAAATACGCCCGACCTTGTATCTACCTACAAGTCCGTGAAGATGCAAATCTTTAAAAACCAATGATAGCGGTTTGTACTGTTGGATATGCCGTTATGATTTCAATTCATTTGCTTCATTTGCTTTTCATAACATGCTGGACAAATCCCATGGCTGAACTGAGCTTCTGTATGGTCGCTCACATACTGTTCCACCTGGTTCCAGTAACCCTTATCGTCACGGATTTTCTTACAGTATGAACAGATAGGCACTATTCCACGTAAAGTCTTGATCTCAGTGAGAGCTTTCTGCAGTTCCTGGATCATGACCTCCAGCTCCGCCGTCCGGTTTGCCACTTCCTTCTCCAAACCTTCGTTTGCCCGGCGCAAGGAATCCTCGGTGTTTATCCTCTGCTGCAATATCCACAGCAACAGGATAAACATCACAATCACCCCTATAGTACCCAGGAATCCCCCCAACCAGTAGTTGACCTTCCTCTGATATAAGTCACTTAACGCTTCGGTTTCCGATATGGACATGGTCACGATCAGTGGATAGTCGGGCATAGTCCGATAGGTAAAGATGTGACGCTTCAAATCGAAGATGGTAGAGTCGACGAACGATCCCTGCTCCGCACTCTGCATGTATTTGAAAAAAGATTCATTCCTCACATCTGCCCCCACTTCTGTTGAGGCTTTTGTCTGCAGGATCCGAACAAATCCATCTCTGCCGATAATTGAAATCGAATGATCCTTTCCTAATGCCATTTGACTAAAGAAATGTGCAAAATAATTTGGATCGAGGCCGATATTAATAGCGCCGGCCATGCTCCCGTCGGGTTTATTCAACCGCCGGCTCATATGGAACAGCCATTTTTTCGTTGCCCGTCCAATGACCGGTTTGGCGAAGAAAGGCCTATCGTAATCCCTCTTTTTGAATGCCTGAAAGTACTCCATGTCGGAAATGTTCATCGACAGGAGCTGCGGCAGAAGACTGCTGACAATAATGCCCCGCTCATTGATAATGGAAATGTGCACGATAGGGATGTGTCGTGCGCTTTTCATCAGTGCCAGCATTTCAGAAGTAACCGAGCCATGGTTTTCATATTCCGTTTTGAGGAACATCAATATGTCATCGAGAGCATTCATATCATTGCGGACGCTTTCTTCGAAAGCCCGGGTTAAATTTGCGTTCTGCCGAACAATTGAATCCATCTCCATGCGAGATTCGAAATTGATTCTAAATAGGATAATAATCCAGATTGCGGCAATGAGCAAAAAAGAAGCAGCCACCAGAGCCACCCTCATGCGTGTAAAAAAATTAATGAATACTATTTGGATGGTGTACTCCTTTCAAGATCACCGGATACTGTGTTTCAGGAAGTGAACGATACCGCATCCTCATGAAATAATCACGATCTAAAATTTGTGCCTTTCAAACCGAACTAAATGTTTTGACAGAAACGGCAGTTATTGGCTTGTATTTGAACGTACGCATTGATATTTTTAGAAATTACTTTCTGCATGATCATGGGAGAAAAGCCGCAAACATGTTTCATACAACAAGATCCTCGCCATTTTTAGCCTAAAATATTTCTGCATATGATTTTAGAATCTGCGTAATTCTTATTTTATCACTGTTCACCGGCAGGCTGATGAGCATTCCATCCATAGCCACCGTGATAGGGCCATCGTAATATTTCGCTGCATCGCCAAGAAACATAGGATTGAGTAGCGGCGTCACTGGCGGTAGGATGTGGTAAAGCACCAAATGTCTAACGCCTGCTTCTCTGGCGATTTTAGCAGCATCTTCCGGCGCTGTATGGTAACCGGGAATGTCCGCCGTTATTTTAGCAAGGGATGGGTTGGGTGATAATCCCGCCTGGTCGTGGATCATCTTGATCATGGAAGGCTGCTGTGCTTCGTGAATCAGCACGTCCACTCCCTGTGACTGTTTTTTCAATGACCGGCAAGGCACAGTGTCCCCGCTGACAACCAACGACCTTCCTTTATAATCAAAACGGTAGCCGACAGCAGGGTCTGCCGGAGAATGATTCACTTTGAACGCAGTGATCTTGACCCCTCCTTCATCGACAAGGACAACCGATGCTTCTTCTGCTGAAGATAAGCTGAAAGGTCGAGCAGTACCGCCTGCGCCTGATGGTGGGACTGTTGCTGCCCCGTGAAATGCCACCCGGTATCCCGAATCGAGGCTATAAGCATGATTAAATCCTTCAACGACGGTTTCAACTCCCTTCGGACCCATGACATCCACGGGTTTTGCATTGGAACCCCCTGCCCATCGCTGCAGCATCATCTCCCCCAGATCGGCGATATGATCGGAATGAAAGTGCGTCAGCAATATCGCTTCCACCTTGGCTATGTCAAAGCCCATCAGTCCGATATTCCGGTGTGACCCCGGCCCGGCATCAACAATATACAATCGACTCCCTGCCTCCACGACGACGCAAGGGCCAACCCGGTTGGTATCCGGGAAGGGCGCCCCTGTGCCCGCAAGTCCCGCGTAAAGCCCGTCGTCGTTCTTATGCGCTTGATGAAGAAACCGTTCCCGGATCATCTTCGTTGCCACTACCGTGAGGATCTGCTTCTGGAAAACGGTAGCAGTCAGTACGATAACAGCAATCACAGAAAACACCCATATTGCGACCTTCAGTAAACGCCCCGCGGGTTTTTTGCTCTGATTTGTGCTCTGCATTATGATCTCCACCTTGCAGGATCTGTCTTCTGTCAAAATTCGCAGAGACCTGCAGACTCAGGAAGAAAAGGCGCCGTTGTCCGTTTCATATAATGCCCTTACTTCTGGCGCCATATCCGAAAAATATTTCCGAGCCTGCTCGGGAGAAACAGCTTCGAGTGTCCCATCAGGATGTTGCACAATAACACCACTTTTTGTGAGGCATTGATAGCGGCGTTTCCTGACCTCTTTATCGGGATGACAGATAAGCTGGCAATTGCCGCAAGTGAGGTAAAGTTTACCGTCCATAAGTACATGGTAGAAGCCACCCTTTATATCCGGCCAACGATAGTAAGACTGGGAAGCCGTCTTCAGCGCTTCGAGGTAATCCCGATCTTTTTCCGGGATAGGAAACCGGCCCGGCGACCAGGTGGACCACTTGCCCGACGGGTGAAGGCCTGTGAAACCTCCGCAGACATATTCGCAGCGCATATAGAAACGCCTTTTACTGTATGAAAAAATCTGCCCCCCGAGAGATACCGAGGTTAATTTTTCATGGTCCATCAGACCGGACATGCAAGAGGAGATGCAGAGCCTGCATCGATCGCAGTAGTTATCGGATGCAGGCAGCGGTGCCGTGGGTTCGAGATCCGTTGCCGTGATCACGGCGCCGAGGATGACGGCGGCTCCCTCCTTATTGGTGATCAGGTTGCCCGACAGGCCGAAATGCCCTATCCCCGACCGTACCGCCAGATACCGGAGTGAAACATCGGGCATCATGTCGAATGGTCCATGAGGGGTATCGCTTCGATAAACCTGGTTGGCGGCAACCGGAACAGCAGAGTGTCCGCGCTGTTTGAGGTAATTGGACAACTCCAGCGCCATGCCGCTTGCAGTCAGGTTGGCCGTGATATTGTCCTTTTCGTGAAGGCATCGGTCTTTCTTGCTGAGATAGGGTTCGATGTAAGACTGATTCAAAGGGACGGCAAATACGACCGCTGAACGGGCATCGGGGAGCACGTAGGTGAGATCCGCGGACGGAGGTCCTCCCTCGAGGGTCTCGCGGGTCACAACGCCGGCGCCCGTTGCACCACCATACCGCACGTAATTCATCAGAAGCTCACTGAGAGATGCCATTTTGATATTTCCTCCCTTGTATGGGTTTGGGAATTTCGGATTCACAGGGAACGCCGGTGGCGCAAAGGCCGCACCCATAGATGAATACGATAGTGGTGTTGCCGTTAAAATGCCGTCATCCTGCCGAGACTGTTCTTCAGGGCTTCCGGGAGTGCGTCGTTGGCAGACTCCAGCAGGATGGCGGGAACTCCCCCAAAGAGATCATAACTACGGGTGAGGACCCTATCATCCCAGATGGTATTGATGCTGTTTTTGGTCATCGTTTCAGATGCAAGGGCCGGTCCCCATCCACCCAGCCAACCGGTTACCATGTGATTGGCCAGTCTGGGGACTACTTTGCTTGTATCGATGAAGCCATCTCTTTCCGAAGCGGGAATAATGCTCCGGTTTTCCAGAAGCCAAGCCAGCGAAACCATGTCATGGGCGACCACCGAACCGGAGGCGATGATTAGGCCGTGATCAGGTTCGAAAACATACCCCTTGTCCGGACCATAGGTAGTGAGCAGCTTGTCTGCGGCTGAAATCACAAGGCGCTGCTTTGTGCTCAGGGTTCCAACCGTATTGCCCTCGGCTGTCTTCTCCTGCAGAGTGGCGGCATCCCGGTGGTATTCCAGGCGTGTATCCTGGCGCCAGTATCCCACCGCGGCCTTCAGGCCCAATGAGCTCCCTGCCAATATATGTCGGGAGCAACGGGGCATAAGGACGATGTGCTGAACCTCCTTGAGGATATTCGGCATCATGATGCCGTGTTTCCAGTTTGATCCAGTCGCCGGAAAGTCCTCATAAAAGGCGTTCCACCCGCCTTCTTCGAAGCAATGCATTTCAGCCCCGGAGGACTGAACAGCCCTGGCCAACCCCGAAGACGTCATCAACGCGCGAGAGCTCCCGGAAAGGGACGTCGGTGAAAACCGCAGGTACTGGACCCCGGACATGTCCCCCACGATCACCCTGCTCGCCCCTTTTTCCTTGAGGATCTCGACCATGGCAGCAACGGCGGTCGCGCTGGTGGTGGCCGGATAGGGATTGCCTGAATTGTTGACCGGCTTGATGAAGACGGCATCACCTTTGGACAGCCATGAAAAATCAGTTGCCGCCTCGGCAGCATTGCGGACCGCCAGCTTTATACTCTGTTCGGAAGCACCCTTGCTCACCCCTGCCAGAAAAACTTTGGTCCGAGAACCCAGTGTAAGTTTCCTGGGCTTGACTGGAATTTGGGATGCCCCTGCTCCACCTGTAAATGGACACAATGCCATTACCGATGCCCCTACGACCACTTTCATAAAGTCTCTTCGCTTCACAAGCGTCTACCTTTTAAGAATCTTCAATTGATGGGGCAGGTTTCTTCCAATACTGCATAGTGATGTTTGTTCTCTCCGGTTATCGCATGGTTTCCCGGCCCTGCCACAGTACCTCAATGATTACGCCTGGATCTTCTCATGGATATCGAAATCCGTCAATCATTGAATCGTAGGAAGCACAGGTGCGTTCTACTCGAACGGGGAACAGGCCGTCAAACTATCTCACATTTCAAACCGAAGTAAATGAATTTGTCCGATGATCAAAAGCGTTGACTCGTATTTGCTTAGGTTGGTCCAAATGCCGGGCTGCAGTTTCTGACAAAGATGGCCGACGGGCTCATACCGATCCGGTTTCCAATATCATCAAGCATCTTTTGGAATTCCTCTCGGCGCACCCGGATGCCCTTTCCCCCTTTCGGAGGGTAAGGGTCATTGAGGGCAACATGATCCTCTTCAATATCCGTCACAACGACCCAATGAGGGATGTCGAACTGGTGCACAACCCCCATGTGTACCAATGCTATCGTGATGAACCCTTCATTGAAAGACTTGGCAATCTTCTCGATCGTCAATCGGCTATACTCCACAGTCAAGCCACGGACTTGAGCGCGTTTCATGTTCTCGCTAATCCCGAAAAGGGCCAATCTCGCATCTTCCGGCGTAAATCTATATTCCCGTAACCTGCTTTTCCACAAATCAGGTTCGATCATCCTCCTGCGTTGTGTGACCAGGTGGACCTCATAACCAGCATCTAACAAGGGGACGCTCATACCGAAAGGGTCAGCGCCTCTTACTCCGATCATGTTGCATTGACGCCATACCTCAAACTCCAGGGTGCGGTTCAGCTTAAGGTGAGGGTTAAAAAACTTGAAAATCATCAGCACGCAAGCGGGGCCGCAGGTGAATTCGGCGCTTTGAGCGTAGTAGGGTATTTTTAACCTCATGGAACGCCTTCCTAATTGTTTGAGGTTGAAACTCAAATTCTATTGACTTATATCTCAATATGGTCATATCATTCACAATAAATCAAGATAATTAAACATTTATCTGGGAACATGGCAGCAGATCGTTCTGGTTGACTTCGATAATGAGCCGCGAGATCGAAAAGTCCTGGTCAGCGTTTCAGGATACTGATCGCCCTGTACCGGTATGGAATGGATGAGGTCCTGAACATGTCCCAAACCGTCTTCATGATCCATGGCATGACCGCTGGCGGCTGGATCTGGGAGCATTATCAGAAGTTCTTTGAGAATAAGGGTTACACCTGCATCACGCCAACACTTCGCCACCATGCCGGAGATCCTGAAGCTATCCCCGATCCTGCCTTGGGCACAACCAGTATTCTGGATTACGTTGATGATCTTGCAAAAGAGATCAGAACGCTCAAGACAAGGCCGATTATCATAGGCCATTCTATGGGCGGCCTGATCGCACAGATTCTCGGAAGCAAAGGATTGGCAAGCGCCCTTGTTCTTTTATCTCCTGCTCCACCTGCCGGGATATCCATTTTTCACTGGTCTCTGCTCAAGGGACCCTGGCCGTCAGTGGTACGATTCGGATTCTGGAAGACGCCGATCAAACAATCATACGAAGAGCTCAAGTATTCCCTCCTGAATCAGACACCGGAGAAAGAAGGGAAAACCCTGTATGATCGTCTTGGCTATGAATCAGGAAGAGCTGTATGGGAGATCGGTTTCTGGTGGCTTGACTCAAAGAAAGCAACAAGGGTTAATGAAGCAAATATCACCTGTCCTGTTCTGCTTATCGGGGGTTCGAAAGACAGGATCATTCATACTTCTGTTGTCATGAAGATCGCCAAGAAATATGAATCGGTGGCCACCTATAAAGAGTTTCCGGATCATGCCCATAACATTCTCTGGGAACCTGGTTGGGAAGAGGTTACTGAGTATATCCACGGATGGATCAGGGAAAAGCATCCGTGATTTGAAGCAGAGTCAATCTCATATTGAATCTGTGAGCGTCTGGTTCAGAAAAACGAGGGAGGATGTCCATGAAGTCTTTCAGAGAAGAGCTATGGTTTAATATCCCAGCCAGAAGGGGGTTTATAAACATTACTTCCCAGGTCGAGCAATGCCTTAAAAAAAGTGGTGTAACTGAAGGATTGGTACTCGTTAATGCCATGCATATTACTGCTTCTGTTTTTATCAACGATAACGAATCAGGGCTCCATCAAGACTATGAAAAATGGCTCGAAAAACTGGCACCCCATGAACCCACATCGCAATACCTGCATAATCGGACTGGCGAAGACAATGGCGATGCACACCTCAAAAGGCAGATAATGGGGCGTGAAGTTGTCGTCGCTATCACGAACGGGAAACTTGATTTTGGCCCCTGGGAGCAGATTTTTTATGGGGAGTTTGATGGAGGGCGGCGAAAGCGCGTGCTGGTTAAGATTATCGGGGAATAATGCTTGGCCCATTATGGGGAAAGACCATGTCCACTACTGAATTGCTGAAGGATCTCCTCGCCACCATTCTATACCTGAAGAAAGAACTGGCTGGATCAGATGCAAAGAAAGTCAAGGTTGCTCAAAAGGCCTATCAGGAATTGCTGGATGGGTTTTACGTAGAGTATCAGGATATGATGGCGCCACTGCATTATGAATTGGCAAAGGATGATCCGGACTATTTTGTAGCGTTAATCCAATTGGCGTATTATTATCAAGGCCAGGCAATATTTGACAGTGATGGGGAGCAAGCACGACCTTACTTCAACTGGAAATTATTTACGCAAATATAGGAGACTATATGAAAGAGCATTCCCGCATCAGGTTTAATCCGATCACGAAGGAAATCGAGATCGAGGGATCGGAAAAGTTCGTAAAAGCTTATTTTAAAAAACTTCAGGAGATGATCTCCGGGGCTACAAAAGGGGAAGCAATAAAAGCTCCCAAAGCTGAAGAAGCAGCTCCTACAAAGAAGGCTGAAAAGAAGGCCAAGGTGATAAAGAATCTGCCTCTGAAAAAGGCCAAGAAGGCTACCAAGAAAGACCCTGGAGAAAAGAGGGTCACCAATATCGATATGATCATGGGGCTTATCCTGGAAAGCGCAGAAGGTATTTCGACGGTTCAGTTAAAGGAGAAAACTGGATTGGCTGAACGTCAGATCTGGAATACCGTCACCCGTGCTACAAAAGAAGGCAAGATCCGGAAAGTGAAGCGGGGAATATATAGCGCGGCTGGATAATGGCGAGACCCACATTTTATGAGCTGATTATGACACCCTCTGAAATAGGTAAATTGCTATTAATTATTGGCATCGTCATTGCCCTCTTGGGCCTGGTATTCATGCTTGCGGGTAAATTTCACATCTCGTGGCTGGGTCGTCTCCCTGGCGATTTTTTCTTCCAGGGAAAGAATTTTTCCTTTTATTCCCCACTGACAACGAGTCTACTGGTCAGTATCATCCTCTCGGTCATAATATGGATAATAACCCGTAAGTAATGATTTATACGATCACAATGATAACCGCGTTCTTTCCATCTTCCTCCATCCCTTGTAACTCCACAAGATATGCGATGGAACGAAGACAATACAGCGTACATCGAAACGATGGGCATCATCCGCCGGTTTCCCCGACTGATATTTTTTCTCATGACAGCTCCATATGATTGTGCTACTGGATACCGCAAAACAATGTTCTCGTGCCGGATCGACCGTGAATGAGGCGCTGATGCACGGTATCGCCGACCGATTGAAAAGATTCCCATGACCGACCGAAACCGCACCGATGTCAAAGTCATCTTCGCGCTGACCCTGATCCATTTTGCAGGCGATTTCTATGTCTCCTTCGTCAACCCGCTCCTGCCGGTCTTCGTCGAGAAATTCTCCCTGTCGCTGGCCCAGGTCGGACTGATCGCCGGATTGATGCGGATGCTCGCCTTCATCGTCCAGCCCGGTGTGGGCTATTTCGCCGACCGCTACCGGTCGCGGATCTTCATCCTCGGCGGACCGCTGCTTTCGATCGTGTTCATCGCGCTGGTCGGCTGGGCCCACTCGTTCTGGGACCTTCTGCTCTACATCGCGGTCGGCTCGATCGGGGCATCGATGTTCCACCCCTCCATGGCGGGGATGATCGCCAACTATGCCGGGCGTCACTTCGGCCTCTCCGTATCGATTTTCAACATGGGAGGAACCCTCGCTTTCGGCGTCGGGCCGCTCTTTATCGCCTGGCTCGTCAGCCGCTGGGGGCTGGAGGCCGTCTTCTGGACGGCGATCCCGGGAATCGTTCTGATGGTCCTGTTGTTTAAAATGACGCCCCGGCCGCTGGGGGAGGGGCTCCGCGGGCAGGGGTTTTTCGGTGCGATCCGGGAGGCCTTCGGGGAGGCGTGGAAACCGGTGCTCCTGATCTGGGTGGTCATGGTCCTGCGCACCTTCATCCAGCAGTCCTTCCTGACCTTCACCCCCATCCTCTACGCCCGGGAAGGCCACTCCCTCATATCGATCGGTCTGGTCATCTCCCTTTATACGATGGCGGGAACTGCAAGCGGTCTGCTCGCCGGCCACCTCTCCGACCGGATCGGCTACAAACCGATCTACTATGTCACCTTCATTCTGGCCACCCCGGCCCTTTTTCTGATGCTTCTGCTCAAGGGGGAATGGATTTATCTGGGCGCCTCGCTGGCGGGATTCCTGATGTTCGCGACGCTGCCCCTGGGGCTGGTCATGGCCCAGAAGCTGGCGCCGCACGGTAAGTCGATGGTCTCGAGTCTGATGATGGGTCTCGCGCAGGGGGTGGGGGGAATGATGACGCCCCTCGTCGGCAGCCTGGCCGATCTCTACTCCATCCGGACGGTCCTTTACGGTCTGGCCCTGGTCCCCTTGCTCAGCATCGGCCTTGTCTGGTTTTTCCCGGAGAAGCGTCTCCGGGAGCAGACCCTTGTCGGTTGAGGACGCCTCGGTGTCCGCGGGTTTTAGAGAAATCCCGCATCAATCGTGATGTTCCCATAAACAGTAGCCGATCGGGTAAGGAGAATTGCGGATGATTACAGTCCACAACCTGTTTGCCGGTATTCCCCCGGAGAAGCCGGAGGAGGTTTTTCAGGAGATCCTGCGGACGAAGACCTTCCGGATCGAGCGGATCGTCTCCCGGGGGCAGGTCTCTCCCCCGGGTTTCTGGTACGATCAGGAGAGGGAGGAATGGGTGCTGCTCGTCTCGGGGAGCGCCACGCTTCGCTTCGACGACGGCAGGGTGATCGATCTCAAACCCGGCGATTATCTCGTCATTCCCCGGCATGTCCGGCACCGCGTGGAGCGGACGGAGCCGGAACGGGAGACCGTCTGGCTGGCCGTCCATTACGAATAGAGCCCTTGAGTCTCAGCCCCTCCTGTCGTTGCGAGCTGTCCTTACCCTGTCATTGCCGGGCGCGAAGCGACGAAGCAAGCCGACGCAGTCGTTGCGAGGGCTACAGCCCGAAGCAATCTCATCAATACTCTGGGATTGCTTCGTCGGCCTGCGGCCTCCTCGCAATGACAAGGGAATGAGGGTCTCCTCGCAATGACAAGGTAATGAAGGCCTCCCCGCCATGACAAGTGGCACGTTTTTCAAGACAGGTCTCAAATAATGATGGGCCTGCTCAGCCGCCGGCGACCGGGGGGAAGACGGCGATCACGTCGCCCTCGTCGATGATCGTGTCGAGCTGCTGGAGGGAGGTGACGCTCCGGCCGTTCTTCAGGATGATGATATAGGGCTTGATCAGGCCGGCGGCGTCGAAGAGGTGCCCCCGCAACCCGGGATAGGCGTTGCAGAGGTTCTCCAGCAGCTCCCCGATCTTTTCCCCCGGGGGCAGGGTAAGCTCCATCTCCCTTGCGCCGATGACCTCACTGAACGTGGCCAATGTCCTGAACGTGATCTTCATATCAACTTTCCGCAGACGGGACAGCTCGGATCCTTCTCGATGGCGAGCGAATCGGCGCTGCCCGCGAGGCCGTCCCAGAGGAAAAGCCGTCCGGCCAGCGGCTTGCCCTGCCCGGTGAGCAGCTTGATCGCCTCGGACGCCTCGATGGAGCCGATGACGCCGCAGGTTGCCCCGATGATCGGAAATACCTCCTGCGGCGGGTTCACCGGAAAGAGGCAGCGCAGGCAGGGGGTTTTCCCGGGGATCACCGTCGTCGCCTGGCCGAAGAGCCCCCGGACGGCGCCGTGGATGAACGGGATTCCCTGATCGACTGCCATCCGGTTCAGGAGATGGCGGGTCGGAAAATTGTCCATCGCGTCGAGGATCAGATCGCATCCCCGGACCATATCCCCGGCGTTTTTCTCCGCGATCCGGCATGAGAGGGCCTCGATGCGGATCAGGGGGTTCAAGGCGGAGAGTTTCTCGCCGGCGGAGTCGGTTTTCCGACGGCCGACGTCCCTGCCCCAGTGCAGGATCTGGCGGTTCAGGTTGCTCACCTCGACGACGTCGCAGTCAATGATCCGCAAATGGCCGACGCCGGCGGCGGCCAGGTAGAGGGCGATCACCGTTCCCAGTCCTCCGGCGCCGGCGACGAGGACGCAGGCCGCCTTGATCCTTTCCTGCCCCTCTTCCCCGATCATCAAAATCTGGCGCGCATATCGTTGCCGTTCCTCATCGGTGATCATGGTCTTTTGCACACTCCCGTATGTTTTTCAATGGAAAGCCGGTCCGGCATCAAAGCACACATTGCATTTTTCATTTGAACCGTGGTAATTTATACAACGATGTTCCTCAAAAACGCAAATATTTGCTGCCCCCGCAAAAGGAATATACCGTGACTTCATCGATTTGGCGGCCATTGCAGATCGGCGCGCCCGGAGGACAAGAGATCAGCGTTCATAACTTCGAAGAACTTGCCGCGCTTCACGCCGTCGCCAAGATCCTGGCACAGCCGGGGGAGTTGCGGGAACAGATCGAGCAGGCGCTGCAGGAGATGAGCAACCGGCTGGGGATGCAGCGCGGGATGATCTCCCTCCTCGACCGCGAAACGGGAGAGGCCTGGCTGGATGTGGCGCATGGCGTCGATATCCAGGGTCTGGATGTGACCTACCTCCCCGGCGAAGGCATCACGGGCAAGGTCGCGCAGACCGGCCGGCCGATGGCCGTCGCGAACCTGGGCAAGGAGGTCCATTTCCTGGACCGGACCGGCGCCCGCCGTTTTCTGAACCGTTCTGAACTGGCCTTTCTCTGCGTGCCGATCATCTATGACGCCCGCGTCGTCGGGGTGCTCTCGGCGGACAAGGTTGCCCGGCAGGTGGAGAACCTGGACCGGGAACTCGCCATGCTCTCCTCGGTCGCCGAACTCCTCGCCAAGGCGGTCCACAACCGCGCCGTCGAGGAGGAGAACCGGCGCCTCCGCCATATCATCGGCCGCTCCCGGACGCCGTCGGCGGACATCATCGGCCATTCCGGGGTGATGCAGAATCTCTTCGGGATGATTGCCCAGGTGGCCGATTCCAATACGACGGTCATCATCCACGGGGAGACGGGGACGGGCAAGGAGCTGGTCGCCCGGGCGATTCACAAAAACAGCCCCCGCCTCAGGGGTCCCCTCGTCCAAGTCAACTGCGCGGCCATTCCCGATACCCTGCTCGAAAGCGAGCTCTTCGGCCATGAACGGGGGGCCTTCACCGGCGCCATCCACCAGCGGCGGGGGCGTTTCGAAGAGGCCAACGGAGGGACGATCTTCCTCGACGAGGTGGGAGAGCTCTCCGCTGCGGCGCAGGCCAAGCTGCTCCGGGTCCTCCAGGAGAAGCAGTTCCAGCCTCTCGGCTCCTCCCGTGTGGTGCGTGTCGACGTGCGGGTCATCGCCGCGACGAACCGGAACCTGGAGCAGGATCTCGCCTCGGGACGGTTCCGGGCCGACCTCTTCTACCGGCTGAACGTCTTTCCCCTCTTCCTGCCGCCGCTACGCGAGCGGGGGAGCGACATCATCCTGCTGGCCGACCATTTCGTCCTGAAATATACGAAGGAGATGGGAAAGCCGGTGAAGAAGATCTCGCCTGCGGTATCGGACATCCTGCTGGCCTACCACTGGCCGGGAAACGTGCGCGAATTGGAGAACTGTATCGAACGGGCGATTCTGCTGACACCCGGCGACGTGATCGAGCCGGTGCATCTGCCGCCTTCCCTGCAGCTTAGGTTGAAAGGCGCGGAGCAGAAGGAACAGGGAAGGCTCAACGCCGTCGTCGAGGCGCAGGAACGGGAGCTGATCACCGACGCCCTCCGGGAAACCCGGGGGAACCAGACCCAGGCGGCGAAACTCCTCGGGACCACAAAACGGATCATCCAGTATCGGATCCGAAAGATGGGGATCGATCCCCGCCCTTACCGTGCGAAAACAGAAAACAGCCCACGCCCTGGCGTAAAGGGAGACTGACATTCCCGGATCGACCGGGACACGTGATTGTCGGTACATTTTTGTTCTTTTTTTAGGCAGGAATACATTTTTGTATCGAGCCATGATTTTGCCATCCTTCGCCCCATAAGACGTCCTTCCCCCAAAACATAATGATACTCCGTCCCGTATTCACGGCAGGAATTCCAAGCTGTGATCCACGGTCCATTCCAAAATATGGCATGGTTATGGCATCAATACCCGGATGGCCTTTATTCCTCCGGCTATTAAACATACACAATGTCATGCCGGACCCCGTATCAGGTACGGGGTTCGCCGGAATGACGACTTTGGGATGCATTGTTGCCGGAGTAATAAGGTTTCAGGCAGAAAAAGTTTCCCCTAAAAACGTTAAATTTCAAGTACCCGTTTTCACGGATGGAATCTGGAAAACAGGGTTGGCTCAAAATGCGAGGACATCCATTATGGCATCAAGCAGCAAAAGGCAGCCGGTCTGGCATGAATCTCTCTCCGATTTCTTACTCCGGAATCCCGGCCTGAAGAGCGCAGACGATCCGGATAAACTTGAGTATTACCGCAGCGATCTCAATGCGGATCTTCCCCCGCTGATCAGGGACCTGTTGTTGAAGAGCTTGCCGGATCTCATCCTTCAGCCGGCTACGGAGGAGCACATTCTTTCGATCTTCGCCTTCGCCCGGGAACACAATATTCCTGTGACCGTCCGGGGCGCCGGAACCTGGGGTTACGGCGGCGCCGTTCCGGCGCTCGGCGGCATCCTCATCGACCTCGGATTGATGGATTCCATCAAGGTCGATCCCGAATCCCTCCAGGTGACCCTCGGACCCGGCGCCCGTTTTTTGAGCATCGGACTGGAACTGGAACGCTCCGGATTGACCCTCCTGAGCATGCCATCCGGCAAGGGCGGGACCTTCGCCGGATGGATGTCCACGGGGGGGATGGGCTTCGGCACCTTCCGTCACGGCCCGGTCCGCAAGCAGTTGCTCTCCCTCCGGGCGATCACGCCGGCGGGAAAGGTACTCGCGCTTACGGCCGACGATCCGGAGATCGATAAGTTCATCGCGACCGAGGGGCAGATGGGAATCATCGTCGAGGCGACCCTGCGGGTCGGGCGGCAGCCCTCCCGCATGTATCCTTATCTGATCCCCTTTGCCGCCACCGCGGACGCCTATGCCTTTGTTCAGCGCCTCTCCCGTCACGCAGCGCTCCACCCCGATGACCTCGTCGTCTACCACAGGGCACTGCTTTCGCTCCTCAAGGAGCGGGAAAACAGCAAGATTTCGACTCCCGACGCGGACTGCGTCATGGCGGTTTTCGAAGAGGCCGAACAGGCCGCCCTGTTCGAGGCCTACCTGAAGGAACAGCGGCTGCCGAAGGGGGATGCGGAATCGGCGCGCATCCTCTGGGATGAACGTTTTCTGCCCATGTCCATCAAATCCATCGGTCCTTCCCTGCTGGCCGCGGAGGTGACCCTCCCGATCGACCAGGTGGCCTCATACCAGGCCACCATCGACGAATGGGGCAAACGGCTGGCTGTGAAGTTCTATGCCACCTCCCATGTGATCGGTGACGGGCAGGCCCTTTTCCTGCCCCTGATCGCCTCCGATTACCGGACGACACTCTTCTACGTCGATCTCGTTCTGGTTCCCATGCTGGTCAGGCTGGCGATCCAGGGTTTCCATGGGAAGCCTTACGGCCTCGGGGTCTGGAACACACCGTTCCTCAACGACCTTTACTCGCAGCAGGAGCGGAAGGAACTGGCCCGCTACAAGAAGAAAGTGGACCCCAAGGGAATTCTCAACGCCGGCAAGTTCTTCGGCGCCAAGGGAAGGCTGGGGCCGCTGCAGAAGGTCCTCTTCCGGCCGGGTCTCTTCAACCTGGAGATGGCGACCATGCAATGGCTTCTCTTCAGGGTCTTCTCCCTGCTGCCGGAGGCGAAGCTCAAACGCACCATCCCCATTTCCGCCGACAGCCTGGGAGGGATGACCCACGATGTCCTCTCCTGCGCCCAGTGCGGAAGCTGCGTGGACCGCTGCCCGGTTTACCGGGCCACGGGGGACGAAACGATCACCGCCCGCGGGAAACTGCTCACGATGAAGAAGGCGCTGGGGACGAAGAAGCTGGAGCTGGCGAAGGTCCTGCCCCTCTACTTCTGCATGCGCTGCGGCCGTTGCGACGAGGAATGTCAGGTTCATTTGAAACACCGTCCGCTCTTCGAGGGGCTGGAGAAACACCTCGCCGCTTCGATCGACTTTCCCCTCCGGGAGGTGATGGAGTTCATCCAGGGGGTGGAAGCGGCCCCCGAGCTTCACCGGTTCCTGGATGTGATCCGCACGGGTTTCGACCAGAAGATCCAGGAAAAGCGCCAGACCTTTCCCCGGCACAAGGTGACTATCGACGAGGAGCTCTGCCTGCATTGCGGGACCTGTGTGGATGCCTGCATGTATTCCGTCCGCAAGCGGGATGAGGCCGACCCCCGCCGCGTGCTCATCGATCAGGAAACGCTTTGCCGTGGTTGCGGGGCCTGCCTGGAGCGCTGCCCCCAGGCCGCCCTGGGGAAAGCGGCCACGACCGTGGAACTCCACCCGGATTTCCTGGGCATGGATGATCCCTACTGGACGCGGGATCTGATTGCCCGCATCGACCTGGAAGCGACGACCGGCAAGATTCCCGTCTCCGGAACCGGACAGGGGGATCCCCACCGCGGCTCCGGGAACGACGGCATCCGGTTCGGCCACTTCCATATCGTTGGTCCGGCCCAGAACCTGCTGTACGAAAGCTCCGCCGACGCGATCGGCGTGCAGCTCGGCCGGCGTCCCCAGTACCTCGTCTTCGAGGGGGAGAAGCTAACGACCCCCCCTCCCCGGCTCATCCGGGTGAAGACCCCCATCCTGATGGATGTGATGCCCATGGACGGGGGAGAGGCGCTTCTGAAAGCCATGCTGGAGGTGGCCGGCCGGATGGGAAGCCGTTTCACCGTGACGCTCGCGGCGTATGAAAAGCATGCGGCCCTGCTTGCCGGGCATCAGGAGCTCCTGATCCTGCGGCTCACCGCCCGGGAGGCGCGGGAACTGCTGGCCGGAACGAGGAAACTCCGCGCATCGTCCAAACCCCTGCCGGGGCTGGTGGAAATCGAAACGGACGGCCCCTTCGCGGGGTCCGCGGATCAATGGAAGGCGCTGTTTCCGGAATCCCTCTTCTGCGCGGTCATCCAAATCGACAAGGGCCATCTCGATGCCGGCCTGCGCATGACAGCGGGTTTGCAGAAGACACTGGAGTCCCTGTTCACCTCGCCTGTGGACATCATCGCCCTGACCTCCGACTACGATCCGGAAAAGGGCTACTATCCCACGACGGATGCGGTGCCTGTGGTCCACCATTTCCTGGTGGACCAAAAGATGCGGCACCGCTTCTCCATCCTGGCCGCCGGCGGCATGCGCACGGCCGCCGATGCCCAGAAAACGGTCCAACGGGGGGCCAACGGGATCAAGATCGACTGGCCGGTGCTGCTGACCGTCGACCCCCTGGCCCGGCAAAAACAGGCCACAGGGGAACCCCTGGGCATTCTCAACGACCCGCCGGTCCTGGCCAAACGGATCGCCAACCTGATCCAGGTCTGGAATGTCCAGATCATCGAGGTGCTCGGCGCTTCCGGCTTCAAGGACATCAAGAAGACGGTGGGGGAGGAAAACCGGCTGGTCATCTTTGACGACCTGGAGGAGAGGGTCTTCGATATCTTCAAAGACGGATCGCGCGTGGAGCGAAACGCCAAGGCGAACGAAGCCCGTATCCGGCGGGAAGGAAGCGGCGGCGGATGGAAGTACCGGGAATTGAAGAACCTGATCCTTCCCGCGCAGCGACCCCACCGGTTCTATGATATGAACCTCAAGGATTCCTGCTATTGCATCTTCAATCGCGACTTTGTCTGGCCCGCCTCCCTGATTGCCGCCGTGGGGCGCATGGCGAGCGGCGATGCCGGGACGATGCAGTTGGCGTGCGCGGAGGAGAAGGGAAACCTGGGGGACGGGTTCGACTCGATCCGGGTGCTTTTCCAGGCGGACCCCGACGCTGCCGCCGAGGAGACGCTCGATGGGGTGGAGACGGCCCTGCAGCTCGCCCCGGGATTGAGGCTCCGCTCGCCCATTATGGGCGGCGGCATGTCCATCGGTTCCATCGGCCCCGGGACCTGGCGGGCCCGCGTCATGGCCACGCGCGCCCTGGAGACGCAGATGGATTCCGGGGAAGGGGGATATCCCACCTTTTACCTCCTCGATGAGAAGTGGAACCCCCTGGATCTGGCGGATCCTTTGGTAGACTACCTGCGCGGGTTCATGAAGGAGAGGACCCTGATCCCCGTGAAGGAATTGCGGGACCAGATATGCTTCCAGGCCGCGGAACCCTCCATGAGATCTTCCATCAGCGACGAACTGCTGACCGCATTGGCGAAGTACCCCGATGAAATGCCGGTCCAGTTTGTCACGGTCGTTGCGCCCGATGATGAGCCCTATATCTCCACCGAACTCAAGACCGGTTTGTTCGGCGTCACCAAAGAGACCATACGCCGTGCCCGCCGCGTGGTCATCGCTTACAGCCAGGGCGCCAAACAGGGGGTGGGCGGCCATCTGCTGGGCCGGAAGGTCTTCGGCCTGGTTTCCCGTCTCCGCGGGGTCCCGGCCGGGGTCAGCCTGATCTCGCCGTTCCCTTTCCACAACTGCTATTCCATCGAAGACGTGAAGGCCTTCATCGACGCCCTGCGGATGATCAACCGCAAGACCACGATCAGCATCAAGGTCTCGCCCTCCCCGGACATCGAGTTCATCGTCTCGGGCCTGGCGCGGATCGCCAAGGACAACCAGATGGTGATCGAGGTCTGGCTCGACGGGCCCCGGGGGGGCACCGGCGCCGCGCCCGACATCATCAAGGGTCAGATGGGCATGCATATGGAGTATGCGATCCCCATCTGCCACGAGAAATTGATGGATGACGGCCTGCGGGATTCGGTCGTCTTCATCGGCAGCGGGGGGTTCCGCACCTGGGGGGACATCATCAAGGGGATTGCGATGGGGCTCGACGGGGTGGTCCTGGGGACCGCCGATCTCGTGGCCATCGGCTGCGTCCGGGACCGCAACTGCGAATCCGGGTGCCGCAGCGGCATCTCCACCATCGAGCCCCGAATGCAACTGCTGCGCAATGTGGAGATCAACGCCCGGCAGATCATCAACTTCCGCGCCATCTTGCAGGCCCAGATGATCAAGGCCCTGGCGGCGCTCGGCTTAAAGGACATCCGGGAGCTCAGAGGGTGTTACGACCGCATTGCCTGGCCCCTGCTGGAGGAGAGGGTACAGAGGCGCCGCAGCAGCCGGTTGATTGCGGTCCCGGAGCAGGAATCCGCTCGGGCGCCGGGCGAACGGCTTGATCCGGCGTCGGTTCCCTCCCCCGCGGACTGCGGCGTGGCGGCCATCGTTTCCAACCGTTTTATCCCGAGCCGCATCATGGATTTGATGCTGGATTGCATGGCCAACCGGGGCATGGACGGCGTGGGCATCTGGAAGGGCGGTTGCTACCCCGACCACCTGGACCATTATGCCTTCCAGGTATTGATCAAGGGAATCCTGCAATCCCGGGTCGAGGAAGAGATTCTGGCCGGCCATCCGGGCCTGGATACCGGGGAAGTCCGGCGCCGGGCCCGGCAGGAGACCCTGACCGGCCGGCGGCTCCTCATGCAGGAGATCATGGACCGGTATTTCAAGGGGTTGCAGGTGGATGGCTTTAAAGGAGACCTGGAGGAGTGGCGAATCCCCTACAAGCGGTCCCGTAACAACGGCAGCGGGGAAGAGGAGATGGATTTCCGCTGCTTCGGGGACAAGGATCCGGGGGATGTCTTTCGGTTCTTCGTCCGCGTCCGGCCGGAGGTACTCGAGACGTTCGTGGAAAAGGAGCTGCTTGCGGATCCCGTCTGGCCCCCCCGGCAGATCCGCTACCGCGATCTGACCCGCGACAATTACAAGGGCGACAAGACCTTCCTGCGGGAGGCGGAGGATGAGTACATCTATCGCCTGGCCCGGACCATCACCGGGGAGAATTATTTCCGGGTCCGGCAGAAGAAGGCGGCGGTCCTCTCCTGCGGCCGCAACTCCGGCTGCTGGAAGACCGCCGGCACGCATCTGCCCTGGGAGCTTCCGGACGCGCCGGTCAATGTCATCCACCGGAGGCTGGCCACCGGGTCGGTGGTGGACCAGATGAACGCCCACCCCTTTGCCGAGCTGCACACGGCCCTCACCCACAACGGCGAGACGACCAATTACCGGACCATGCTCAACCGGGTGACGCAGTTCAATCTGACGCCGCTGGCCCAGACCGATACCGCCGTGGCCGCCCTCAAACTGCATGTGCTCAGCCAGTATCTGCGTTACCCCTTCGACGCGCTGGTGGAGTCGTTCTCCCCCACCACCGGGTGGCACTTGACCCAGCTTTCCCCGGAGATCCGGGAGCGATATGAACGGTTGCAGGAGGTGGAGTTGGAGAGCGCGCCGGACGGCCCGTACCAGTACCTCTGCGGCCGGATCGACCCCGACCGCCGGGTGATCGAACGGCTCGACATCATCGACCCCTCCTTTCTGCGTCCCAATGTGGCCCTGCTCTACGACGACGGCGAAAGTTTTGTTTCCATCATCTGCTCGGAGAAGCAGGGGTGCGATGCGGGCATGGAGGAGCTCTACAAGCTGGGGATCGTCCGCAGCACCTCGCCGGGCCTGAACTTCACGGTGAAGACCGGCATGGTCAGTCGCGTCTTCTATGACGAAGAAGGGAAGATCACCGGCTACGAGGTTCGGGACAAATTCGGCAAACCCATCTCGATCCCCCACGGTGAGTACCCGGCGGTGGAGGGTGTGTCGTCCGCGCCGGCCATCCCCGAAGGGAAGGTGGATGCAAATCCCGTCGCCTCCGTCCGGGAACGCCTGGCGCAGTGGGGGTTCGACGATTTCAAGAAGGCGATCGCGGGGATCGCGTCGTCCTTCCCGGTCGGCCGGGCCGTCGAATACCTGACCCGGATCGGCGACCATCTGCCCGGCTGGAACACGGGGAAGAAGGATCGGGGGGTGCTCTCCCACATCCTGCGGGAGGGCATCAACGGCGTTCTGGATCGTCTGGATTCTTCCCAGAACGGCAACGGCATGACCCGCGTGACCCTGGCCGACGCCGCCCAACTGGAGGGGCCCGCAAAGAGCGGGCAGACGCTGGTGGTGGATGCCCGGGGGTTCAAACCCGAAGGAATCAATCCGGCGGAGGTGCTCTCTCCCTTCCTCGACCAGGCGCACAATCTGGGCTGGCGGAAATTCATCGTCTACCGGACTCAGGGCCAGCGCGGGATCGGCATGGGGATCGGCCGCGGTTCCACCACCGACACGCTGATCGATGTCTACGGCAGCCCCGGCGAGTACTGCGGGGCCTTCAACATGGGCGCCCGGGTGCGGGTGCACAGCCATGCCCAGAACTTCACGGGGATGGTCAGCCATTCCGGCGTCCTGGAGATCCACGGCGACGTGGGAAAGGTCACGGGGTTCTCCGCCAAGGGCGGCGAGTTCAACATCCTCGGCAATGTCGTGGACCGCGGGTGGGTCTGCGCCGTGAGCGACCCGCGCGGCCCCGGCCTGCAGGTGAACCTGGTGGGCACGGCTGTCGAACATCTCTGCCAGGCCCTGATGGGCGGGTCGGTGATCCTGCTGGGGCTTTACCGGGAGCCGGACGGTTCCCTGCATACCCTGGAATCCCCCTACAGCGGGGCCAAGATTCTGGCCGGCGCCTCCGCCGGCGAGGTGATCTTCTTCGACCCCCACGGGAAACTTCAGGAAGCCCAGTACCAGGGCAGCAAGGCGCACCCGGTGGATGAGAAGAAGTGGGGCGAGATCGCGGAGCGTCTCCTCAAACTGGAAGAGATCTTCGGACTCGGCCTGCGCCGCGAGGGGAGCCGGCTGATCCTGGATGTCGACGCAGGGCGCCGCGTTCTCCTTCCGGAAGATTTCAAGTGGATTCTGCCCATGGGGTCCCTGGAAGGATACCATTAGGCTGAAACGGCCCGATGGAATAGCTGGCTTTTGGCACAGTGATTGCTATACTATAAAAGCAAAGATACCGCTCGAAAAGGTCGGGCGGGAAGGGATGAAGGTCCTGTGAGTTTGAAGGTGCATCATTGCCAACCTGAACCACAGTGGTTATGTTCAATGAGCGGTTGTTTTGAATAAAGGAGAAAGCCATGGAGCTGACAGAAGTTTTCGGATCGAACGTTTTCAGCGATAAGGTGATGAAGGAGAGGCTGCCCAGGCAGATTTACCTGGCTCTGCGGGAGACGATTGAAAAGGATATACCGTTAGGGCCCGATGTGGCCGACGTGGTGGCCGATGCGATGAAGGATTGGGCGCTCGAAAAAGGGGCGACCCACTATACGCACTGGTTTCAGCCATTGACGGGGATCACCGCGGAAAAGCATGATTCATTCATATCGTCGAAGGCTGATGGGGGAATCGTTGTGGAGTTTTCCGGCAAGCAGTTGATTCAGGGCGAGCCGGACGCATCGTCTTTCCCAAGCGGCGGTCTGCGCAGCACCTTTGAGGCGAGAGGTTATACGGCCTGGGACTGCACCTCGCCCGCGATCCTGAAGACCGACCAAGCCGGGAACGTGACCCTGACGATTCCCACAGCCTTTATCTCTTATTACGGCGAAGCCCTCGACAAGAAGACCCCTTTGCTGCGGTCCATGAAGGCGGTGTCGAAGCAGGCCCTGCGGGTTCTCAGGGCCTTGGGCAACACCACATCTGTGAAAGTAACCTCCACCGTCGGTCCCGAACAGGAGTATTTCCTGGTGGACAAGGAATTCTATCTGGACCGGATCGATCTTATGTTGACAGGCCGAACGATCTTCGGCGCACCGGCACCCAAGGGCCAGGAACTTGAGGACCAGTATTTCGGCGCCATTAAAGACAGGGTCTCCGATTACATGAACGACCTCAATACGGAACTCTGGAAGATGGGCATCACCTCCAAAACCCAGCACAACGAGGTCGCCCCGGCCCAGTACGAGATGGCTCCCATCTTTGCCACGACGAACATTGCGACCGACCACAATCAACTCGTCATGGAGACGATGCAGAAGGTGGCCCTGCGTCACGGCCTGGTCTGTCTGCTCCATGAAAAGCCTTTCGCCGGCATCAACGGTTCCGGCAAGCACAACAACTGGTCGCTCTCCACGGACGACGGCATCAACCTGCTGGAGCCGGGCCGCACGCCGAGCGAAAATGTCCAGTTCCTGCTATTCTTGAGCGCGTTGATCAAGGCCGTGGACACCCATGCCGATATCCTGCGGGCGACCTGCGCCCACGCCGGAAATGATCACCGTCTGGGCGCCAATGAAGCGCCCCCGGCGATTATCTCCATCTTCATGGGCGATGAGTTGACGGACATTCTGGGGAAGATTGCCAAAGGCCAGAAGATTTCCGCCAAAGGCGCCCAGTTCGTCAATGTCGGCGTCGATACGCTGCCGGAGATCCCCAAGGACAATACGGATCGCAACCGGACCTCTCCCTTCGCCTTTACCGGGAACAAGTTCGAATTCCGAATGGTCGGCTCGGCACAGTCGATTGCCGGATGCAATGTCGCCCTGAACACCATCGCCGCCGAGGCCCTCGACGAAATCGCCACGCGCCTGGAAAAGGCCAAAGACAAGAACGCCGAGGCAGCGGCGATCATCAAGGATGCCTACAAGAAACACAGCCGGGTGATTTTTAACGGAAACAATTATTCCGAGGCCTGGCCGAAAGAGGCTGCAAAGCGCGGATTGCCCAATGTCACAAACGCCGTGGACGCCTTGAAGGCATTCATTACGGATAAATCCCTCAAGCTCTTTGAAAAATATGAGGTGCTCTCGCACAAGGAGATCCATTCACGCTACGACATCTACGTCGAGGCCTATGCAAAACAGATCAATATCGAAGCCCTGGTTGCCATCGACATGGTGAAGAAGCAGTTTATCCCCGCTGCGACCGAATACGCTACATTTCTGGCCGAATCGATTGCAAGCTTCAAAACCGTATCGGTCTTGGCTCCTGTCCAGAAGGATTTTCTGAAGAAGCTCGGTGCACTGCTCGCCTCAGCCTACACGAACCTTGGAAAGCTCGAAGCCGCAACGGCCAAGGCGCAGGTGACGGTCGACACCATAAAGAAGGCGGAAACGTATCGCGATAAAGTGATCCCGGCCATGAAGGCCCTGCGCACCGACATCGACGCTTTGGAGATGATCGTTCCCGGGGATATGTGGCCGGTGCCGACGTATGCGGATCTTCTGTTCAAGCTTTAAAAGAAAGGAGTAAGCCATGGTTGAAACAAAGACACAAAAGGATGTGCTGAAAATCGTCAAGGAGAGAAACGTCAGTTTTATTCAGTTCTGGTTTACCGATGTCCTTGGGGTGCAGAAGATCTTCAGCATCACCCCCAGCGAGTTGGAAGAGGGAATGGAAGAGGGGATGGGGTTCGACGGCTCCTCCATCGCGGGTTTCTGCCGGATCGAGGAGAGCGACATGATCGCCATGCCCGATCCCACCACCTTCCAGATCATCCCCTGGCGGCCCTCGGACCGGCCGGTCGCGCGGATGATCTGCGACATTCAGAATCCCGACGGCACACCCTATGAGGGCGACCCCCGCTATGTGTTGAAGAGGGCCCTCAAGAAAATCAACGATCAGGGCTACACCTTCTATGTCGGACCCGAACTCGAGTTCTTCTATTTCGCCTCCGACAGGGCCCCCGAGTTTCTGGATATGGGCGGTTACTTCGACGGCCTCCCCGTGGACCGCGCGACCGATCTGCGCCGCCAGACGATCTTTGCCCTTCAGGATATGGGGATCAGGGTGGAGTACAGCCACCACGAAGTGGCTCCGAGCCAGCACGAGATCGACCTGCGCTACAACGAGGCGCTCCGCATGGCGGACGATGTGATGACCTACCGCACCGCGGTCAAGGAGATCGCCCGGCAGAACGGCGTTTACGCGACTTTCATGCCGAAACCGGTCTTCGGACAGAACGGGAGCGGCATGCACGTCCATCAGTCGATCTTCAAGGGGGCCAAAAACTGCTTTTTTGATGGCCGCGACAAGTACAACCTCTCGAAGATGGCCAAGCACTACATCGCCGGAATCATGACCCATGCTCCGGAGATCACAGCGATCTGCAACCAGTGGATCAACTCCTACAAGCGGCTGGTCCCCGGCTACGAGGCCCCGGTTTACGTCTCCTGGGCGAGAAGGAACCGCTCCGCAATGGTCCGCGTTCCGATGTATAAACCCGGAAAGGAAAAGGCGACCCGGATGGAGTACCGTTCGCCCGATCCGGCCTGCAACCCGTATCTGGCCTTTGCCGTGATGCTGGCCGCCGGGATGAGGGGGGTCGAGAAGGCCTACCCGCTGCCCGAGCCGATTGAAGAGGACATCTTTGAGATGGACGAGAAGGCCCGGACGGCGGCGGGGATCACCTCGCTGCCCGGGAGCCTCTACGAAGCGCTGATGGCCGTGCAGGGGAGCAAGCTTGTCCGCGACACCCTCGGGGATCATGTCTACAACAAGTTCGTCGAGAATAAAAAGGTGGAGTGGGATCGTTTCCGCATCCATGTGAGCCAGTACGAAATCGACCGATACCTGCCGATGTTGTAACACGGTTGTTCGGATGAAACCGGGAAAGGGAGTTGTCGGGATTTTCCTTTACGTGAGGGGATCTTTCTGATAACTCCTTTTCTCTTTGATGCCTTCGCAAAAATTCGTAACGTTGACTTATTTTGAGATCATCTTCTTGATATGTTTCAAAAGGGAGCGGCAACGTGATGGTCGGGAAGGGACGAAAACAGGCCCTGCTGGTCCTGGAGGATGGGAGCGTTTACCGGGGGCATGCCTTTGCCGGGAAGGGCGAGGTTCTGGGCGAGGTCGTCTTCAACACGGGCATGACCGGCTACCAGGAGATCCTGACCGATCCCTCCTACAAGGGGCAGATCGTCCTGATGACCTGCCCGCTCATCGGCAACACCGGGATCAACCCGGAGGATATGGAATCGGCCGGAATCCATCTGGAAGGGTTTATCGTCCGGGAATATGAGGATCCGCCCTGCAACTGGCGCTCCCGCCAGGATCTGAAGGCGTTTCTGGAGGATCATGACAAACTCGGGGTGGAGGGGATCGACACCCGGGCGCTGACCCGCCGTATCCGCCTGTCGGGCGCCATGCGGGGCGTCCTCTCCACGGAGACGGAGGAGATCGACCGGCTCATGGAACGCGTCCGGGCCTATCCGGGGCTCGTCGGCCGGGACCTCGTCAAGACGGTCACCTGCCGGGAACCGTACCGGTGGAACGAGAATGGGGTCAGGTCTTGGGATTTGAATCCCATCGTGTCGGGATTCAAATCCCAAGACCTGACCCCATTTAAGCGGCGGGTCGTCGTCCTGGATTGCGGCGTCAAGTTCAACATCCTCCGGAATCTGGAACAGCGGGGGTGCGAGGTCCTCGTTCTACCGGCGGCGTCAACGGGAGAGGACATCCTTGCGCTGCGGCCCGACGGCGTCCTCCTGTCCAACGGTCCCGGGGATCCGGCGGCGCTTCCCTATATCGTGGAGACGGTCCGGACGATCCTGGGAAAGGTTCCCATCTTCGGCATCTGTCTCGGCCACCAGATCCTGGGGCAGGCGGCGGGCGGACGGACGGCAAAGCTGAAGTTCGGCCACCACGGGATCAACCAGCCGGTCAAGAATCGCCGGAGCGGCCGGGTCGAGATCACCTCCCAGAACCACGGTTTCGTGGTCCTTCCTGAAACCCTCACCCAGGAGCGGGAGACGATCCTGGACAATCTCAACGATCGCACCTCCGAGGGGATACGCTACCCGGCGCTCTCGGCCTTCAGTGTCCAGCACCACCCCGAGGCGGCGCCGGGGCCGCATGACGCGGGTTATCTTTTCGATGAATTCATCGATTTGATGAATGAGGGAAAGGAGCGTAAGCCGTGATTCTGATCATTGATTTCGGATCGCAATACAACCAGCTCATCGCCCGCCGCGTCCGGGAACATCAGATCTACTGCCAGATCGAGCCGCCGGGGATCGATATCGAAAAGATCCGGGAGCTCCGGCCTGAGGGGATCATCCTTTCCGGCGGCCCCTCCTCCATCTACGAGGCGCGCTCGCCGCGGGTGCACAAGGGGATCTTCGATCTCGGGATTCCGATCCTGGGGATCTGTTACGGCCTCCAGTTCATGGTCGACGCGCTGGGCGGCGATGTGATCCGTTCGGACAAGCGGGAGTACGGATTCGCCGAACTGAACGTCCGGAACGAGGGGGGAGGCATCCTGACCGGCGTCGAGAAGAAAACGCGTTGCTGGATGAGCCACGGCGACCGGATCGGCCGCCTTCCGAAGGGATTCCGGATCACCGCCTCGACGGAGAACACCGAGGTGGCCGCCGCCGAGGATGTGAAACGCCGGCTCTACGGTCTCCAGTTCCACCCGGAGGTGGTCCACACGGCCGAGGGGAAAAGGATGCTGGAGAATTTTCTCTTCGGCGTCTGCCGCTGTACGAAGAGCTGGACGATGAACGCCTTTGTCCGCGACGCCGTCGCGGAGATCCGGGAGACGGTCGGCGACAAAAGGGTGATCCTCGGCCTTTCCGGGGGGGTAGACTCCTCGGTTGCGGCCGTTCTGCTCCACCAGGCGATCGGACGCCGGCTCACCTGCGTCTTTGTGGACAACGGCCTGCTGCGGCTGGGCGAGGCGGAGAAGGTCCGGGCCCTCTTCGGGAAGAATTTCCGGATGGACGTCCGTTTCGCGCGCGCGCGGAAGGCCTTTGTCGACGGTCTCAAGGGGGTGACGGATCCGGAGCGGAAAAGAAAGATCATCGGAAGGATATTCATCGAGGTCTTCGACCGGGAAGCCAAGAAGATCAAGGGCGCCGAATTTCTCGCCCAGGGGACGCTCTACCCGGATCTGATCGAGTCCCGGTCGGCCTTCGGAGGTCCCAGCGCCGTGATCAAGTCCCACCACAACGTGGGGGGGCTTCCCAAGAAGATGAAACTGAAGCTCGTCGAGCCGCTGAAGCACCTCTTCAAGGACGAGGTGCGGCTCCTGGGAAAGGAACTCGGGATGTCCGACGACGTGATCTGGCGGCAGCCCTTTCCGGGACCGGGGCTTGCGGTGCGGATCATCGGGGAGGTGACCGAAAAACGGCTGGTCATCCTCCGCAATGCGGACGCGGTTCTGATGGAGGAGATCCGGGCGGGCAACTATTACCGGAAGCTCTGGCAGTCCTTCGCGGTCCTCTTGCCGATCAAGAGCGTGGGGATCATGGGGGACCAGCGGACCTACGAAAACGTGATCGTCATCCGGGCGGTGACCAGCGAGGACGCCATGACGGCGGACTGGGCCAAGCTTCCCCACGACCTGCTGGGCCGCATCTCCAGCCGGATCATCAACGAGGTTCGCGGGGTGAACCGGGTGGTGTATGACATCAGCTCGAAGCCGCCGAGCACGATCGAGTGGGAATAGCATAAACATGCCCAAACGAACAGACATCAAGAAAATCCTGATCATCGGCTCCGGGCCGATCATCATCAGCCAGGCGTGCGAATTCGACTATTCCGGGACCCAGGCCTGCAAGGCCCTCAAGGAAGAGGGCTACGAGGTGATCCTTGTCAACTCGAATCCGGCGACGATCATGACCGACCCCGAAACGGCGGACCGGACCTATGTGGAGCCGATCACCCCGGAGGCGGTCGAGAAGATCATCGCGAAGGAAAGGCCGGACGCGCTGCTGCCGACACTCGGGGGTCAGACGGGGCTGAACACCGCGGTCTCCGTCGCGGAGTCGGGCGTCCTCGAAAAATACGGGGTCGAGATGATCGGGGCGTCGCTTCCCGTCATCCACAAGGCGGAGGACCGCCAGCTTTTCCGGCAGGCGATGGAGAAGATCGGGCTCAAGGTTCCCAAAAGCGGCTTTGCCCGGTCGATGGAGGAGGTCTTCGCGGTGGCCTCCGAGATCGGCTTTCCGGTCATCATCCGCCCCTCCTTCACGCTGGGGGGAACCGGGAGCGGCGTCGCCTACAACCGGGAAGAGCTCGCCGAGATCGCCAAGGGGGGTCTCGACGCGAGCCTGATCCACGAGATCATGCTGGAGCAGTCGGCCCTCGGCTGGAAGGAATACGAGCTCGAGGTGATGCGAGATCGGGCGGACAACGTCGTCATCATCTGCTCCATCGAAAACATGGATGCGATGGGGGTCCACACCGGCGAGTCGATCACCGTGGCCCCGGCCCAGACCCTCACTGACGTCGAGTACCAGAAAATGCGGGATGCGGCGATCGCGATCATGCGGGAGATCGGCGTCGAGACGGGCGGCTCCAACGTCCAGTTCGCGATCCACCCCGACACCGGCGAGATGATCGTGATCGAGATGAATCCCCGCGTCTCCCGTTCCTCGGCGCTGGCCTCGAAGGCGACGGGCTTCCCCATCGCCAAGATCGCGGCAAAGCTGGCGGTCGGTTATACACTGGACGAAATTTCCAACGACATCACCCGCGAGACGATGGCCTCCTTCGAGCCGACGATCGATTACTGTGTCGTCAAGATCCCCCGGTGGACCTTCGAGAAGTTTCCCGAAACGGAGGACTTTCTGACCACCTCGATGAAGTCCGTCGGCGAGACGATGGCCATCGGCCGGACCTTCCGGGAGGCCCTCCAGAAGGCGATCCGTTCCCTGGAGATCAAGCGCTTCGGCCTGATGATCGATCTGCCGGGGGGCGATCGCTCCCCCCGGGAATTCCTGGTTCAGAAGCTGACAAGGCCCAATTCGCTCCGCCTCTTCTACATCGCCGCGGCCTTCCGCCACGGCGTGTCGCTTGCGGAGATCCAGCGGCTCACCCGGATCGATCCCTGGTTTCTCCATCAGATCGCATCGCTCGTCGAGGCGGAGGAGGAGATCCGGAAGGCGCCCTATTCGACGGAGATCCTCCACGAGGCGAAGCGGCTCGGCTTCTCCGACCGCTATCTCGGCGGCCTCTGGAACCTTCCGGAGGAAGAGATCCGCAACCGCCGCTATGCCGCCGGGATCATCCCCGTCTACAAACTGGTGGACACCTGTGCGGCGGAGTTCGAGGCCTACACCCCCTACTACTACTCGACATATGAGACGGAGGACGAGACCCGTCCCTCGACGAAGCCGAAGGTGGTCATCATCGGCGGGGGCCCCAACCGGATCGGCCAGGGGATCGAATTTGACTACTGCTGTGTCCACGCCTCCTTCGCTCTCAGGGAGGAGGGATACGAGAGCATCATGGTCAACTCCAACCCGGAGACGGTGAGCACCGACTACGACACCTCCGACAAGCTCTTCTTCGAGCCGGTGACGCTCGAGGATGTCCTCCACATCCTGAAGGCGGAGAAGCCGATGGGTGTCATCGTTCAGTTCGGCGGCCAGACCCCGCTGAACCTCGCCCGCGGTCTGGAGGCGGCGGGGGCGCCGATCCTCGGCACCTCCCCCGACGCGATCGACCGTGCCGAGGACCGGAAGCGGTTCCAGGAGATCGTGAACCGCCTTCAGCTCCGCCAGCCGGACAACGATACGGCGATGGATACGGACGAGGCGATCCGGGCGGCCGAACGGATCGGCTATCCGGTCCTGGTCCGCCCCTCCTACGTACTGGGAGGCCGTTCGATGGAGATCATCTACGATACGGAGAGTCTTCGGCTTTTCATGGTCCGGGCGCTGGAGGTCTCCCCCGGCCACCCCATCCTGATCGACAAATTTCTCGAGGATGCGATCGAGGTGGATGTGGACGCGATCAGCGACGGAAAGACGACCGTGGTCGCCGGGATCATGGAGCACATCGAGGAAGCGGGGATCCACTCCGGGGACAGCGCCTGCGTGCTGCCGACGATCACCTTTTCGCCGGAGCTCCTGGAGACGATCGAACGGCAGACGAAGCTGATCGCCGAGGAGCTCCATGTCATCGGCCTGATGAACATCCAGTACGCGATCAAGGACGGCGAGCTCTACGTGCTGGAGGTCAACCCCCGCGCCTCGCGGACGATCCCCTTCGTCAGCAAGGCGATCGGCGTCCCGCTGGCGAAGCTGGCGACGAAGGTGATGCTGGGGAAAACCCTTCAGGAACTGGGCTTCACGAGGCCCGTCCGACCGAAGCACATCTCGGTGAAGGAGGCCGTTTTCCCGTTCAATCGATTCCCCAATGTCGATATTCTGCTCGGTCCCGAGATGAAATCCACGGGCGAGGTGATGGGGATCGACCACTCCTTCGGCCTCGCCTTCGCGAAATCGCAGATGGCCGCCGGCTTCAAGATGCCGCTCTCCGGGAAGGTCTTCCTCAGTGTTCACGGTCATTACAAGGACCGAATCGTACCCGTCGCAGAGCTCTTCGCCCGGATGGGGTTTCAGATCGCCGCCACGGGCGGTACGGCCGCAAGACTTCGGGAGCAAGGGGTCCCGGTGGAGACGATCCGGAAGGTCAGTGAGGGGCGCCCCAACGTGATCGATTATATCAAGAACGGCGATATCCAACTCGTCATCAACGTGAGCCTTGGCAGGCGCTCCTCGCGGGACGCCTACCATATCCGGCGGGGGGCGCTTCTCTACAATGTCCTCTATACAACGACGATCTCCGGCGCCCGGGCGCTGGCCGAAGCGATCGACGCCCTCCGGAAGGAGCCCTGGGATGTGGCGCCGCTGCAGGCATATCATGAAATTAATTAGGGAAAATTAAATAGGGCGCTGTCCCTAATTAAACGGGGGAATGATGATGGACGATATCGATCGGGGGGACAAACCGCGGGAGGAGTGCGGTGTCTTTGCGGTGTACGGCCACGAAGATGCGGCGCGGGTGGCCTTCTTCGGCCTGTTTGCCCTCCAGCACCGGGGCCAGGAAAGCGCGGGGATCACCTCGGCGGATGGATGCCAGGTCTGGGCGCACAAGGGGATGGGGCTCGCCTCGGAGGTGTTCCGCGAGGACACCCTCTCGAAACTCCCCGGGCGCCTTGCGATCGGCCATGTCCGCTACTCCACCACGGGATCCTCGATCCTCTCCAACGCCCAGCCCTTTTTGGTCCACCATGCCGACGAATACTATGCTCTGGCCCACAACGGAAACCTGATCAACGCGCCGGAACTCCGGGCGGAGCTTGAGGAGAAAGGATCGATCTTCCAGTCCACGATGGACAGCGAGGTGATCGTCCACCTGATGGCGCCCCACATGAAAGAGGGGCTGGAGGGGGCGCTGACGAAGGCCCTGGCCAGGGTGCAGGGGGCCTACAGTATCGTCATGCTGACCCGGAACCGCGTCGTCGCCGTACGCGACCCCCGGGGCTTCCGGCCGCTATCGCTGGGCCGCCTCAACGGCGGCTGGGTGGTGGCCTCAGAAACCTGTGCCTTCGACCTCGTGGGGGCGAAATATGTGCGGGATGTCCATCCCGGCGAGATCATCATCATCGACGAGACGGGGCTCCACAGCATGACGCCCTTTGCACAAGAGAGGCCTGCCCACTGTATCTTCGAACTGATCTACTTTTCCCGGCCCGACAGCCAGGTTTTCGGCGAGAACGTCTACCTCTGCCGCAAAAGACTTGGCCACAACCTTGCCCGGGAGTATCGGCCCGATGTGGACTTCGTGATGCCCTTTCCCGATTCGGGAAACTATGCCGCTCTCGGCTACGCCGAGGAGAGCGGACTCCCCTTCGAGATGGGAATGATCCGGAACCACTACGTGGGGCGGACCTTCATCCAGCCAAGCCAGGCGATGCGGGATTTCGGCGTCCGGGTCAAGCTCAACCCGGTGCAGCCGCTCATTGCCGGCAAGAAGATTGTGATTGTTGAGGATTCAATCATCCGGGGAACCACCAGCCGGAACCGCGTCCGGCATCTGCGGGAGAGCGGCGCGCAGGAGATCCACATGGTGGTGAGCTGCCCGCCGACGCGCCACCCCTGTCCCTACGGGATTGATTTTTCGGTGCGGGGGGAACTCATCGCCGCCGAGAAGGAGGATGAGGCGGACATCGCCTCCTTTATCGGCCTGGACGGCATGCACTACCTCTCCGTCGAAGGGATGGTCCAGGCCACGGGGTTGCCCCGGGAGAACTTCTGCCTCGCCTGCTACAACGGCGCTTATCCCCTGCTTCCCCCGAAGAGCTTCGGGAAGTTTTGTTTCGAGGGGCATACCTTCTAAAAGGAGATGACGGCAGCCGGCCTTCCTTAAGGCAGCATCACCCCAGCCGAGAGCTTTGAAAAACTCGACCCTCGTCATTGCGAGGCGCGAAGCAACGAAGCAATCTCATGGTTTATCGAATGGTTATGGGATTGCTTCGTCGCCCTTCGGCCTCCTCGCAATGACAGACTGGATGTTTTTCAAAGGTCTCCATCCGGCATGTTGTGGCCATTATCCGATTGACTTACAAGATCGTTCTTCCTATACTCCCCCCGCGTAAAAAAGCAATTTTCCGATCATCCATTGAATAGATAAAACCCAATGACTGCCATGTCAACCAATCTGCCGTTGAACAGCGATTCCGGGGCGATGCACCTCAACTGGTTCAGCCTCAGGTTTTCCGGTCCCATGGCGATGCTGGAGGAGCCTTTCCGGCAGGACTATGTGGTGCGTACGCTACCGCAGGTACGCATTGCACTGTTGATGGGGGCTTTGACATACGGCCTCTTCGGCATTCTCGATGCAATGGTCCTGCCCCCCCTGCACAGACAGGCCGCATGGCTGATCCGCTACGGTTTCGTCTGTCCGGCCATCCTGGCCACCCTGGCGGCGACCTACATTCCCCGTCTCCACCGCTACCTGCAGCCGATCCTGTCCTTGCTGATCGCCCTCGGTTGTCTGGGGATCGTCCTGATGGTTCCTCTGGCCTCCTTTTACTACCCGGGAATCATTCTGATTTTCATCTTCGGCTATGCCTTCATTTATCTGCGCTTCCTCTGGGCCTCCCTGAGCGGCTGGATTACCGTGATCCTGTACGAGGCGGTCTCTTTCCTCATCGCAACCCCCACCATGGAGCTCATCAGCAGCAGTTTTTTCCTCATCAGCGCCAACATTGCCGGGATGCTGGTCTGCTATGCCATCGAGTATTCGAGCCGGCGGAACTTTTTCCTGCTGCGGCTGCTGGATCTGGAACAGCGCAAGATTCAGGATGTAAACGAGCAATTGGAGCAGCGTGTGGCCGAACGGACCGAGTCCCTGGAACAGACGACCCGCCAGTTGCTCCGGGAGATGTCGGAACGAAAGCTGGCGGAGCAGGAAAGGCAGCGTTTGGAGCAGCAGCTCAAACAGGCTGAGAAAATGGAAGTCATCGGCAAGCTGACCTCGGGGGTGGCCCATGACCTCAACAATATCCTCTCCGGTCTGGTGACCTACCCGGATATCCTGCTTCTGGATCTTCCCGCAGAGAGTCCCTTGCGCGACTCCCTGCTGATCATCAAGCAGTCCGGCGAGAAGGCGGCGGCCATCGTTCAGGATATGCTGACGCTGTCCCGCCAGGGGATGGTTGAAAAGAAAGTAATCAATATCAACAACATCATCAATGATTACCTGCATTCTCCACAATGTCGGCAACTGCGTGCCGATCAACCCCTGGTCCGGTTGGAGGTTGACCTTCAGGAAGAACTGTTGAATATCCAAGGCTCTCCCGTTCAAATCTCGAAAATCCTCATGAATCTCCTCAACAATGCCTTTGAGGCGAACCTGGTGGATGGAACCGTCGGCATTTTCACACGAAATTGCTACCTGGATCAGCCCCGGGAAGGATATGAAAGAATCAGCGAAGGCGAATATGTCATCCTGACTGTTTCGGACACGGGAATCGGGATTGGCGAAGAGGATGTAAGCAAAATTTTCGAACCCTTCTTCACCAAAAAAAAGCTCGGACGAAGCGGGACCGGCCTGGGAATGACGCTGATCTGGTCAGCGGTGAAAGACCATGGGGGGTTCCTGGATATTCGGAGTGCCGAGGGCAGGGGTTCGACCTTTGAAATTTATTTCCCGGCCACGCGGCAGGAAGTTTCCGCGAAGGATCCCCTCTTCACGTTGGAGGATTGCCGGGGCACGGAGAGCGTTCTGGTCGTGGATGATAGCCCGGAGCAGAGGGACATCGCCTCCATGATGCTTCGGAAGCTGGGATATACGGTCCTTGCCGTTGCGAGCGGAGAGGCCGCCGTCGAATACCTGCATGACAGGACAGTGGATATCCTTGTGCTGGACATGATCATGGCGCCAGGTATCGACGGTTGCGAGACCTACGACCGCATTGTCAAAGACCATCCCGGGCAAAAGGCGATCATTGCCAGCGGATATTCCGAATCCGAACGCGTCAAGGAGGCCCAGCGACTCGGTGCGGGAGAATACATCAAGAAACCATACACGCTGGATAAAATTGCGCGCGCCCTCCGGGCCGAGCTCGACCGGTAGTCGCGTCACGGGTAATGAATAGGCATGGCTTTCACTCGAAGTACGGTATAATATGCCAAAACAGTCTTGCGGGCAGCAAAAGAGGATATACGCTGTTGGTTATTTGATGACATCAGCCTAACGGAGGAAGAGATGGGAGTCGATATTATCTTGGACTTGCTGGACAGGAGAAGCCTGGAAGCGCAACTGGTTGAGCCCTTCGCTCCTGATGACGGTGAAGTGAATGTACTTGTGAAGGGATCCAGTGAAGTCCAGAAATTTTTTTTCCCGGAGATATGCTGTGTTTCGATGCAGTATGATCAAAGCGCGATGTTTGAAAACCTCAGTGATTTGTTGCAGGAGGAAGTGACCACTTACAGTGACAAAACGTATCACGTCTATGTTTCAGAGGAGCAATCGTACCAAACCGGTTTTTTTGGTTTATCCGTTCCGAAAGATATACCCTACCGAATGATCTTCTTTACCAAAGCCGGTGTCAAGACCCGCTGTCAGAAACGGGTCGTTGGAGAGATTCTTCAATCAAGAGGGTTGATCTCCGCTGATTCCATACAGATTGCGCTCAAAGAACAGCAAATACTCAAAAAACAACAAATAGGAACAATAATAAGTAATAATAATGATTTACCGAAAAGCGTCGTTGAAGAAACGCTCAAGGACGCAATGAAATCCAAGAAAGTCCCGAGAGGATCACGGATTGGAGAAATTCTGGTCGCCTATGGTCTGATCACGCAGGATCAGGTTGAAGAGGCCCTGGCCATCAAGAAAAAAAATGAAAAAAAGAAAATCGGCGAGTTGCTTATTGAACTTGGATATATTTCAGAAGAAAATCTTCTTGCCGCCCTGGCGACCAAATTCCGGATCCGGATTGTCGACCTCTCCAATCTGGTTCCGAACATGAAGGCGCTTGCGGCATTGTCCTACGATGTCGTTCACCGGCTGAATGTCTTCCCGGTCGCGGACAGAGGCGATCGACTCTGCGTGGCGACATCGCAACCGACGGAATACACGATCGAGGAGCACCTGCGGTTCTATACAGGTCGCAAGATCGAAATGGTCATCGCCACGACCGCCCAGATCTCGGCAGCGATCGACAAGTATTATCCAAGTACGGCATTCGTTTTGGGGGTATTGAGTGACGATCTCTCCGTGGATCAGGAGGTTGACAATGAGGGCGAAGCCGATGGACTCACCGAATCGGATTCGCAAATCGTGAATATCGTCAATAAAATACTGATCGATGCCTATCAGCAAAGGGCGTCCGATATTCATTTCGAGCCCGGCTTCCGGGATGCCCCGTTCAATGTCCGATACCGGATTGACGGTATCTGTCATGGGATTCACCAGATTCCCCTGATGTATAAAAAGGCCATGATTTCAAGACTTAAAATCATGGCAAATCTGGACATAACCGAGCGCCGCAAACCCCAGAGCGGAAAAATTCTTCTGAATTATCAATCAAACAGGGTGGAGTATCGGATTGAAATTACGCCGACTACGGGCAACAATGAAGATGCCGTTCTCCGGATTCTTGCCTCTTCAAAACCTTTACCCTTGGATCAGATGGGCTTTTCGGCCGACAATCTGAATGCTTTCCGAGCCACACTGGCTCAACCGTACGGCATCATATTGTGCGTCGGACCTACCGGTTCGGGAAAGACGACCACGCTTCACTCCGCCCTGGCCCATCTCAATACGCCGGAGCGAAAAATATGGACGGCCGAAGATCCGGTCGAAATCACGCAATCCGGTCTCCGACAGGTCCAGATCCAAAGCAAGATCGGTCTGACCTTTGCCGAGGTGCTCCGTTCCTTCCTGCGTGCGGACCCCGATGTCATCATGATCGGCGAGATGCGGGATCCGGAAACGGCGAAAACAGCAATTGAAGCATCCTTGACGGGTCATCTTGTTTTAAGCACGCTCCACACCAACAGCGCACCGGAGACGATCGTTCGTCTCATTGAAATGGGCATGGACCCTTATAATTTTGCCGATGCCCTTCTATGCATCGTGGCACAACGTTTGGCCAGAAAACTATGTGACCATTGTAAGAAATCATACCATCCCACTGCCGAGGAGTATGCAAGCATCGTGCAAATGTACGATCCCGAATGGTTTCATAAACACAACATGAAGTCTTATTCAAGAGATGTGCGGCTGATGCGAAAAGAAGGATGTGATCAATGCAACGGCACCGGTTATAAAGGGCGCCTTGCGATTCATGAAATCGCCATGGGCACGGAAAACCTGAAAACAGCCATCAAGAAGGGTGCGCTGGCCGATGAGCTAAGGTTGCTGGCCATTCAGGAAGGCATGAGGACTCTGCTCATGGACGGCATCATGAAAATCTTCCAGGGATGGACGGATGTAGATCAGGTGTTGAAGGTCTGTTCCTCGCAAACAATTTGTGATTACAATACGAACAGATCGGGATAATCCCCTCCTTCTGCTGATATGGATGATTTAATTTTGTGAAGAAGCGTCAAGATTCCTTAATCTCTTCAGAGGAGATGCTCCGATGGCCAAACTCATGACCGGTAGTGGTTTGAGCGCAGAACGAAGCCTATACAGGCGTCTCGCCATTATCGAGATTCTGATTTTCGTACTTCCTTTTTTGATCCTCTTCTACCTTTTTTTCGAAAAAACCACCTCCTTTCATCCTTCCGAACTGACCATCATCACGCTGATCTTTATCCTCGTACTGGGTGGAATCGTCTTTCTCCGTCAGATGTTCGACCGCATTTTAAACATCGCCGCCATCCTGAAGCGGGCCGAATCCGGAGAAAACGTTCCGATCTCCATCACGGGCGATGTCGTCGAACTGGAGGGCATTTCGATCTCCTTAAGCAAGGTTATGAATCGCATGGAAGAGACGACGGAGAAGCTGGACCGGAAACTCCTCGAACTGACAGCGATCAAAGAACTCTATGAGGTGGCCCGCAAGAGCATTGACATGGATGAACTCCTGAGCATGGTGCTGGACAAGGCCATGTCGGTCACGGGGGCGAAGATCGGATCGCTCGTTGTCTTTGAAGAGGGGACGAATCGGTACCGCCTCGGCATGACGAGGGGGCTCGATAGGGATCTCCAGAAAAATCGGTATATCACGATGGAGGATTCCTTTATAAAACACGTGGTGACCGACAGGAAGGCCATGGTCATTGAGAATATCGAGCAAGACAAACGGACCCGGAAGACCAATGATCCCCGCTATGGGTCCCCCTCGTTCATGAGCATGCCGATCCTGATCGAAAACAGGGTGGCCGTCATCCTGAATTTGGCCAATAAAAATACGGGTGACCTCTTCACGGAAAACGACATGCAGGCGACCTCCGTGATGCTCGACGAAATCAGTTTTGCTCTGGAGAACGCCAATCTGCACGCCCAGATCAAAGAGCACCTGAAAGAGATCCTGCAGCAGAATACAAAACTGGAACATGAAATTGCCGAACGGCAGCGGATAGAGGAGAAGCTTCGCCATGCACAGGATGGTCTGGAGTCGGTGGTTGAAAAAAGGACGGCCGAATTGGTCAAGGCCAATGAGGCCCTGAGCATGGAAATCGCGGAGCACCGACGAACCGGGGAGATATTGCGCAAAAGCGAGGAAAAGTACTGCCTGCACTTTTCCAACGTCTCCGACGTTATCTACTCCATCGGCCCCGATTTCACCTTTCTGAGCGTCTCTCCCAGTGCCCTGCAACTCACAGGTTACAAACCGGAAGAACTGATCGGCCGGCACCTGAGGGAATGCGGCATCTTTTCCCTCGATTACTCAAAGAAGGTGATGTCCGATATCATGCGGATTATTGGGGGCGGAGGGTTCACTTCCGCGGTTTACGAGCTTTTGGCAAAGGACAGAACGAAGAAAGTCATCGAGGTGAGCGGGACGCCCCTGATCCAGGAGGAAAGGATCACCGCCGTTATTTTTGTAGCCCGCGACATTACGGAACGGAAGAAACTCGAATCGGAATTGCTGCAGGCCCGAAAAATGGAGGCCATCGGGACCCTTGCCGGCGGCATCGCCCACGACTTCAACAACGTCCTGACCGGTATCCAGGGATTCGCTTCCATCATGCTTCTCGATATGGATGTGAGCCACCCCCATTACGAATATCTGAAACAGATCGAGGAAAGCGTGCAGAGCGCTTCAGCCCTGACGGGTCAGCTCCTCAGCTTTGCCCGGAGGGGAAAAATCAAGGTTGAAGCGACGAATCTCGGCGAACTTGTCCGGAAGAGCGCCGCCATGTTCTGCCGTACCCGGAAGGATGTCGTCTTTGAGGAATCCTATCAGAATGATCTCCGGATGGTGGACGCGGATCGGGGACAGATCGAGCAGGTGCTTCTGAACCTCTTCGTCAACGCCACCCAGGCGATGCCCAGCGGGGGGACAATTCATATTTCCACGGAAAACGCAATCATTGACGGGAGAGAGGCGGACCAACACGCGGTAGAGCCCGGAAACTTCCTGAAATTGATTGTGGCCGATACGGGAACAGGCATGGATGAACGGACGAAGGAGCGGATCTTCGAACCCTTCTTTACGACGAAAGAGATGGGCCGGGGGACAGGCTTGGGGCTGAGCTCCGTCTACGGCATTATCAAGGGCCATGGCGGTTTCATCAATGTCTTCAGCGAAATGGGGAAAGGCACCGCTTTCCACATCTACCTGCCCATCTCGGATCAGGAGACCTCTCCGCTCGAAAGGCATGCCGATGAAAGGCTTTGCAAGGGTGGAGAGTGCATTCTCCTGGTAGACGACGAGGAGGTGGTCGTAAGCGTCTGCCGGGATATGCTGGGAAGGCTGGGCTACCGGATCCTGGTGGCCAGGAGTGGCCGCGAGGCTATCGAATGTTACCTCGCGAATCAGAAAGAAATCGATCTGATTCTCTTGGACATGGTCATGCCCGGCATGGGAGGGGAAGAGACCTTCGACCAGTTGAAATCGATCGATCCCAAGGTAAGGATCATCCTGTCAACCGGCTTCAGTATGGAAGGCAAGGCGGGTCACCTGTTGGAAAAGGGGTGCCAGGGTTTTATCCAGAAGCCATTCAAAATGAACCTGCTGTCCCAGACGATCAGGGAGGTGCTGGACGGACCGCCGATTGTTCCGTCAGGCGAGACGTGAACGGTTCCTCCCTCCCGTCGGAAAGGAGAACGGGCACAGGGTCAAGGTCCCAAAGAACATCGTGAAACTCATTCTGGTGGAGGATGCATAACCTGCGACCGGAGATTCCTTCATATAGACAGACCTATTTCATTGCCATCCTCATCCTGGGATTCCTGATCCAGCTCACGTCGCTCGGGTTCGGACGCTTTGCCTACACGGCCCTGCTCCCCAGCATGAAGATGGACCTGGGGCTCAGCAACACCCACATGGGTTTCTTTCAGGTCGGCATCCTGACCGGCTACCTCCTTTTCGCCTATCTGTGCAGCCTCTTCTCGAAGCGGTGGGGCCTGTCCATCGTGGTCACCGTTTCCTGCGCGCTGGCCGGGCTTTCGATGATGGCCCTGGGCCTGGTCTCATCCTTTTACCTCTGCCTGATGCTGGCCTTTCTGATGGGGGCCGGCGCCGTCGGCGCCTACATCCCGCTGGTGCCGCTGATCATCGGCTGGTCCTCTGTCCGGCGGAGCGGTGGTGCGATCGGCTTTGCACTCAGCGGAACAGGGGTCGGCATCATCGTCGTCGGATACCTGGCGCCCTTCATCCTCGGCCGCTTCGGAATGATGGGCTGGCGGTACGCCTGGTTCATCCTGGGCGCCGGGACGCTCCTGGTCGCCCTGATCAGCTTTTTCCTGTTGAAGGAAAACCCTTCCGCCATCGACCTGCAGACAGACCAACACACCGGGGACTTCACGCTGAAGATGCTCTACCGTGACCCGTCGCTCAGGGCCATTCTGCTGGTTTATCTGTTGGTGGGCTTCGGATACATCATGTATGCGACGTTTGTCGTTGCCTATGCGGTCGAGGAGATCGGGCTTTCCGTGAAAGAGGCCGGTCTGATCTGGTCGGTCTTCGGACTTTTTGCGGTGGCCGGATGTTTCCTCTGGGGGGTGATCTCCGATCATCTCGGAAGAAAATCCGTGACCATCGTTTCCCTTATTCTGCTGTCCGCCTCGATCCTGCTGTCCATTTTCTGGAAGGAAAAAACCGGCCTGCTGATTTCCGGCGCGCTGTTTGCCTTTACGTTCAACGGTCTGATCACAGTGATCGCCTCGATGTTCGGGGATTATATCCCCATATCGAAAATGGGCCGAATATTCGGCGTTTCCACCTTGATTCACGGAGCGGGGCAGGCCGCGGGTGTCGCCCTCGCCGGCTGGCTGAAGGACCTCACCGCAACCTTCGTGGTTCCTTTTCTGCTGTCGGCGCTGATCATCGGGATCTGTCCCGTTTTCCTGCTCTCCCTGAAGGAACGGAGTGGGCGTCGTTAGATCGGGGTGACGGCATGGCGAGTTCATTGCGGACGGCCAGGCCAATCTTTTCCTGGAGGTAGGGCTTTTGGACATAGGCGCCGGCCCCCAGCCTCTGGGCTTCCTTGACGCGCTCCGTCGCCGAAAAGCCGCTTACGAGGATCGCCTTCTGCTGCGGATGGAGTTCAAGGATCCGCCGGTAGGTCTCCAGGCCGTCGATGCCGGGCTCCATGATCATATCGAGCACGAGAAGATCGACGCTGTTCGTTCGGAGGTATTCCACCGCCTCCTCGCCCCGGGAAGCCGCCATCACCCGGTACCCGATCTTGCCCAGCATGTTCATGGCGAGTTCACGCTGTTCCCTCACGTCATCGACGACCAGGATCGATTCGCCCCTCCCCCTGTAGGTCTCGGGGGATATGGAATCCTGATCCTCGGCAAGCCCCTCTCGGGTGACGGGCAAATAGAGGGTAAAGGTGCTTCCCGCCCCCTCGCTGCTCTCCACATTGATGTATCCATCATGATCCTTGACGGTTCCCCAGACCACGGCCAGACCCAGGCCCGTTCCGCTGCGCTTTCCCATCGTCTTTTTCGTGTAGAATGGTTCGAAGATCTTTTCCATATCCGCGACGGCAATGCCCCTCCCGGTATCGGATACCCTCAGGACCGCATACTCGCCGCTGCGCATCTCGTCGTATCCCCGGATCGGTTTGTCGAGATAATGGTTCTCCGTGACGATGGTCACCTCCCCGGGGCCGGAAATCGCCTCTGCCGCATTGGAGAGCAGATTCATGATGGTCTTGCTCAAATGGACGGGCGAACCTTTGACGTTCAGAAGGTCCTTTCCCAGAGTGAACGTGAAAGTCACGCGGGGATGATAATCCTTCAGCTTCTCAAACTCCGGCATGTCGAGACAGGCGGAGATGATGTCGTTCAGATTGACAATCTTTGATACGGCCACACCCCTCCTGGCCAGGGTCAGCAGGTCCTGAATGATTGCAGCGGCCCGTTCGCTGGATTGCAGGATGTCGGAGACGTAATTCCTCAGAGGCGTTCCCTCCGGGATCTCCATCATGAGCAGTTCCGAATAGCCGACGAGGACACCCAGGACATTGTTCAGGTCGTGAGCCACCCCCCCGGCCAAGGTTCCCAGGGCCTCCATCTTCTCCGAACGCCTCAGGCGCTCCTCCATGCTCTGCCGCTCCGCCTCAAGCTGTCTCCGCTCGCTGATGTCGCGGGTAAATCCCAGAATACCGACGGCCTGACCCGAAGCGTTTCGGATGAACGTCATCTTGATTTCCGCCCAGAGGATGTTTCCATTCTTGTGGATATGCTCCACTTCGATGGTCCTTGATCGGTGGGGGGCCTGGCCTCCTTTTTTTTCGTTCTCCAGTTCCTCGGCAAAAAGCTGCATGCAGAGTTCCTGGGAAGAGGGGGTCATCACTTCCGGCAGCGTTTTGGTCAGATACTCCTCGGGGGTGTAGCCCATGTTATGCTCGATGTAGGGATTGATGTAAGTGAACCGGAGGTTCATGTCCATCATCCAGATGACCTCTCTGGTGTTTTCCGTGATCAGGCGGAACCGCTCCTCGCCGGCCTGCAGGGCTTCCAACGCAGACTTGCGCTCCGTGATGTCGCGCGCCGTAATAACGATGCCCCGGATGCCGGGATTGTGAAGCTGGTTGCTGCCAAGGGTTTCCAGGGTAACCCAGCCGCCGTCCGCCTTCCGGAAACGGAACTCCGACGGGAGTCCATCGTTGGCGGATTGGAAGACATCGGCGAGATCCTTTGCAGCGCCTTCGAGATCGTCCGGATGAATCATGGCCATGGGTGAGCGGCCGATGAGATAAGCGGGCGGATACCCCAGGATCCTTTCCATCGAAGGGGATTGATAAGTCAGCATGCCCTGTTCATCGAGGACGATGATGATGTCCGAAGAACTTTGGATGATCGAACGGAAACGTTCCTCGCTCTCCCGCAGCGCCGCCTCGGTCCGTTTCCAGTCGGTGATGTCGTGCGAAGAACAGAGGAACCCGCTGGGATTTCCCGCCTCATCGCGCTGGAGTTTCACCACGGTATCGGCCCAGATGGTGCCGCCGTCTTTACAGGTGTATTCGAGTTCGCAGTTCACGACGAACTCGCGATCCTTGTCCCCCAGATTCTCCGGGGTCAGATGGGTTGCGAGGATCTCCGTGGCTATTTTCAGAGACGCGGGCGTCAGGTGTTCCTCCAGGGGCATTGCCGCGAGTTCCTCAAACGAATACCCCCGGTTCCGGATCACCGAGGGCGTAACCCACGTAATGCGTAAATTCATGTCCATGGTCCATACCGCATCATGCGTGTACTCCGTGATGATGCGATAGCGTTTTTCGGCCTCCCGCAGGGATCGTTCCGTTTCCCGTTGTTTGAGGCGTTCCAGTCCCATCTCGCCCAGCATCCCGGCTGTCGAGGCAATAAACGACAGGATTTGCGGGAGTCTTTTTTCATCGACGATGGGGACCTGCAGCATGGCGTCCAGGTATCGGGTCTCATCGAAACCGTACCGTGTCGCCTGGACGCGGAAGAATTCCATATCGGGAGGCGCAAGCAGGAACGGACCGAAGATAATGTTGGCGACGTGACGTCCGTCAATCCTGATGGCGGAAATCGCATGGGTCAGCCCGTACAGGCAGGAATAGACGCCGGACTCTTTCCCCTGCGTTATCTCGTTCATCATCCGGTTGTCGCTCCGGATGCATTGGCGTGACGCCGGTTTGTTCTTTCGGTGAAACTCCTTGCAGATGGGATCCATCCGTGATCGGATGATCACCATCCCTTCCGTATCGCTGATGCACACGGAGATTCCTACCGCCTCATGGAAGCTGTCGAGAAACCTCCGCAGCCTTTCAAGATCGATGAGATTCGGTAGTGTATGCTCCATACCAAGTTCTCCTTTGGTGAAGACCGGTTTGCGGTGACAATAACCTGCCGGCAATGGCAAAGGAACAGAAAAAGCCTATGTATGGCCAGATTTCTTATCAGAGGCCCGTCAACTTCGCAATGAGATTGATCTGCAGAAAGGGAAAAGTTATTTATTCCAGTTGAAAAAGTGCGTGTTGTGACGATTTATCTTGCTTCTGTGGGCAGAAAACGGTGATAATATCGGATCAGTTTACAAGAAGTGTTGAGCCTGTTATTCGGGGCAAACGAATCTGTCTGCAAAGGAGGAACCATCATGAGCTTGACGAAGATTGACATCATCGATTCCGTTTACGAGAAACTCGGCATCCCCAAGAAAGAATGCGTCCGTATCGTTGAAAGCGTTTTTGAAATCATCAAGGATGACCTCGACAAGGGGCATGGCGTCATGATCTCCGGCTTTGGCAAATGGACGGTCAAAGCCAAAAAGAAACGAAAGGGCCGGAATCCAAAGACAGGGGAGGCATTGATGATTGATGCGAGAAAGGTGGTTACATTCAAACCCTCCACGGTATTGAGGGATGCCGTAAATTCAGGGAATTGATGGAATCGCGATGGCGGGAAAACCCCCATTGGACTTCCAGCACGGTCAAACCGGAGAGGATAGATAATGAAGCCACGATATCTTGAAGTATTTTCGGACTATATCTGACCCTGGTGCTACTTCAGTACCGGGCGTATTGAAAAATTGCAGAAGAATTTTAAGATTAAAGTCCGGTGGAGGGCTTTTCCCCTCCATCCTGAAACCCCGGAAGCGGGGCTTCCGATGCGAGAGATCTATGCCGCCCGGATCGTTAACATGCCCGAGGCGATGGCCCGTTTGCAGAAGGTAGCCGAAGAACTGGGCCTGCCCATGGGAGAGCGAAAGAAGACCTATAACAGCAGGCTCGCCCAGGAATTGGGCAAGTGGGCGGAGACCAAAGGCAAAGGGGATGAATTCCACGATGCCGTCTTTCGCGCCTATTTTGCGGATGGCAAAAATATCGCCAAAACCAGCGTACTGGCGGGATTGGCCAAGGCGGTGGGGCTTCCCGAACAGGAGGCCAGGGAAGCGCTGAAAATGAGAACCTTCAGGGAGGCTGTCGATTCCGACTGGGAGCTTGCCTATGAATTGGGCATCTCGTCGGTTCCAACCTTTGTGTTCGATCATGAGGCGGTGGTCGGGTTTCAGGCTTATGAGGTCCTGGAACAGTTCCTGCTGGAAAAGGGGGTTAAAAGAAAATGAGCGGCTCGCGCAAGCTTGGTGAACTCGTAAAAAGTCGCCGCTCTTGTCATTGCGAGGAACCCCGTGACGAAGCAATCTTGTGATATCAGTATTTTGAAATACATGAGATTGCTTCGCTTCGCTCGCAATGACAGCATTTTTGACTTTTTACGGTGTCGTCAAGCTTGCTTCCGATAAGACTGACAACAGGGAGGATTAACAAGATGAAGATCAAAACAAATACAATGGGTTCCATGTCAATCTTGATGTTATTTGTCCTGTTTATGACCAATCCTCTTTTTGCCGCCGAACAGAAGACCGGGAACATTACCATGGAGGCCGTAAGCGCTTTGGAACAGGGGCGAACCCATCACAATCGGGGCGACTATCAGCAGGCGATCCTGGAGTATGACCGATTCATGAAGCTGGTCCCGGGCAGAGCCGATGTCCATTACCGGCGGGGGATGGCTTACAGTAATCTTGGCGACTTCAATCGGGCCATACAGGATTTCAACATGGCCATTGAGATCAATCCGAAACATGTGGAGGCCTATAATAATCGGGGGACCGCTTACGATAATCTCGGCAACCTCAATCGGGCGATACTGGATTACGACAAGGCCATTGCGCTGAGACCAGGCTTTGCGGAGGTCTATAACAATCGGGGAGCTGCCTATGTCAAACTTGGCAATCTGGAGAAAGGTTTAAAAGATTTCCATAGAGCCATCGCATGGAATCCAAACTTTGCGGAGGCCTATTATAATCGGGGAATGGTCCACAATAGACTCGGCAGCTTCGGCCAGGCGACCAAAGATCTGGACACGGCCATCCAGTTGAACCCGAAATACGCAAGCGCCAATTATAACCGGGGGGTGATCCATGGCAAACTTGGCAACAAAAACAAGGAGAGCGAGGATAATATAAAGGCCATCGATCTGAGCCGGCAAAGCAAAGCCGGCAAGCCGATGAACGTCCTTCATGAAGAGACCGAAAAAACAAAGGAACTGGAGGAAATCAAGAAACGGTCGGACGAACTTGCAAGGGAAAATGAACGGCTGCGGAAAGAATTGACGGCGGCAACGGGTGTCAAGAGACAGGAACCGGCAGTTGACCCGAATAAAACCGTGAGAGACCTCTCGGCAATCGATTGGTTTAAAAAGGGATACGCTTCTGCCATGTCGGGAAATGATCAAGAGGCCATTGATTCGTATGACAAGGCCATCGAGCTGAACCCGAATCTTGCAGAGGCCTATTATGTCCGGGGGAATGCCTACCATAACCTTGGCAACTCCGATCGGGCAATACAGGATCTTAACAAGACCATCGAACTGAGCCCCAAATATGCAAGCGCTTATTATCGAAGAGGGTTGGTCTATCTTAAGCTGAGCAACTCCGGACAGGCGATTGAGAACTATAAAATCGCGGCAAAATTGGGGCTGAAAGCGGCACAAGACGATTTAAAGGTGCAGGGGATTGCCTGGTGACGCCATCTTCTGCATGAAACGGGTTGTTATGGGTTCGTCAAGAGCGACGTGAAGAAAATCGGGTGCGCCTAAGTCGTGGAGTGTTCGCGGTGGCGCTGCCAGTTTTCGAGGTAGGGCTTGGCAAGCTCTTTCGAGCGGATGATCAGGAGGTTCTCCGCGTTCTTCTCCTCGGCCGCCTTGGTGAAGTTGAACGAGCCGGTGATCACGACCGTCCGGTCGATCAGGATGATCTTGTTGTGGGCGATGGCGTGTCGGGCGTCGATGTAGGTCGGGATGCCGGCGTTCATGAAGAAGGTGGACGACGAGTATTTCTGGGTCTTCTGGCTTTTGTCGAGGATAACCGCTACATTGATCCCCCGCTTGTGAGCTTTCAGCAGGGCCCTTGCGATCGGTTCGGAGGTGAAGGAGTAGGCCTGGACGAGGATCTCCGAGCGGGCGCGTTCGATCTCCCGGACGATGGCGTCCGTGCTGCCGTTGTTGGGGCTGAAGAAGACCTCGATCCGGGGGGCATGGTCGATATCGACATCGATGGCTTTCGCTGCCGGATCGGAAAGAAGAAGGATGAGCGCGATTGCGGCGCAGGCCGGGATCACAAGGCGCAGACGGGAGCCGAAACCTGTTTTCAGAACGCGGCGGAGCTGGAACCTCATCGGCAACGGTCGCATCGGGGACCTCTGCCGGTCCCCGCCTTTCTCCTCATGGAAGTGTCGATCAAAAATGTGCTGTCACTTGGAGGCTGACTTCTAATCTGTTTCCATCTTCCTGTCAAGGGGGTTAAGATCGCTAACGTGTCGGCAGCACTGAAATAGGCGTCCCGGAGTCCGGCGCCCCATATTCTGATCGGTCCGGGGCGGGCCGGCGGGACGACCCTTTCCCAGTGTGCATCAGGAGGGCATCGTCATGAAAAAGCTCATTACCCGCAGATTGGGCCGGACCGGTTGGCAGGTCACCACGCTCGGCCTCGGCGGCCAGGCCTCGATCCAGTGGCCCGCGGCGGGGGTGGACCCCCTGGCCATCATCGAGAAGGCCTGTCGGCTCGGCGTCAACTACCTGGACACCTCCAACATCTACGGCCCGAGCCAGAAACACTTCGGCGAGGCCTTCCGCTGCCTGGGGCTCTCCCCGGCGGCGGCCGGCTACGACCCTGCGGCCCGCGGACGGATCTATGTCGCCACCAAGACCCACATCCGCACGGCCCGCCGCCCGGCCGGGCAACATTTCCCCACCGACTACAGCGAGGGGATGCTCGACGACTTCCATGTTAAGACAGCGGTGGACGACGTCCGTCGATCCCTGAGCCTGCTGTTCGGCGACGGGAAGGGGGGGTATCCGGACGGAGCCTACCTCGACTGCGTCCAGTTCCACGACATCAACACCATGGACGAAATCGACATGCTCTTCATGGGCCTCGAAGATCCGCGGCCCGAGAGCGATTGGCTGGGGGCGCTTCCGGCGATGCTGGATCTGCGGGAAGGAACCAACCGGACCGGCTGCAACCCGAAGAAGGAAAAGCTGATCCGCCACATCGGCATTACCGGCCACTGGAACACCGCGGCCCACATCTACGCCATCCAACGGGACAACCTGCGTCTTTTGGACACGCTCCTGGTCACGATCAACCCCAGCGACGGCAAGTACCTGGCCCATCGCCACAACGCAATCGCCGTGGCCGAGGCGGCCGACATGGGGGTGATCGGGATGAAGGTCTTTGCGGATGCCGCCTACTACCACAAGGCGCGGGTGTTCTCGGAACATTCCGACCATGTCTATCGCGGGATCGGCTCTCCCGAGCTGCCGAGCGACGGCCTGATCCGCTACGCCCTCTCCGTTGCGGGGGTGAGCACGATCATCCTCGGGATCGGCCACATCGACGACAATCCGAAAAAGTGCCAGCTCACCCGGAATCTGGCCGCTGCCCAACGGCTCGAGCCGCTGGATGAAAAAGCGATGGCGGCCGTCGAGGCGCGGGTCACCGCGGCGGGCAAGGACGGGGCGAACGCCTACTTCCAGCGGAAAGCCCTCGGCCTCACGCCGCCCCGGAACGTCGGCGTCGAGGCCGACAGCTCCATCCCGATGTTCGGCCGTATCGCCGTCCGTGTGACCTGGGACACCTCCTATGCCGGTGCCGTCCCGATCCTGCGCTACGAGGTCCTCCGCGACGGCGAGGTGGTGGGGACCGTGTCGCACACCCCCCAGTTTACGCCGCGGCGATTTTGCTATGACGACATCTTCACCGCCGGCGCCGCGCCCGGGGGCCACAGCTACCGTGTCCGGGCCGTCGATGCGGCGGGCGCCGCGGCGGAGAGCGTGGCCCTCACGGCCGATCCCGTTGCGGCAGTCAGGGTTCACCCGGATTAAACCGCCTCCACAGGCACCGAAGTATCCGGGAGGGAAGTGTTGGTTTGAAAAGGAGGATGATATGCACGGCACGACCATCGAAGAGCGCGCCGCCGGCGCCATCATGGGGGCCCTGATCGGCGACGCGCTGGCCCTCGGCCCGCACTGGTATTATGACCTTGCCGAACTTCGCCGCGATTATGGCGAATGGATCACCGGCTACACCGATCCGAAACCCGGCCGGTACCATGACGGGCTCAAGGCGGGCCAACTCTCCCAGGCGGGCTTCATCCTCACCCTCATGCTCCGCTCCCTCGTGGAGTGCGGCGGCTATAATGAGGCGGACTTCTGCCGCCGGATGGATGAGGAGCTTTTTCCGCTGCTCGACGGCACACCGGTGAACGGACCGGGCGGCTATACCAGCCAATCGATCCGGGAGGCCTGGCGGCGGCGTGTTCAACAGAAACTGCCGTGGGGGCAGACCGGCGGCCACGCGGACGACACGGAGGCCATCGAACGCACCCTTGCCCTGGCTGTCCGCTATGCGCTGCACCCCGGCAGGCTCGCCTCGACCATCGCGGGAAACACCGTCCTGACCCAGAGCGATGAAACCATTGTCGCGATGACGGTCGCCTATGGCGCGGTCCTGGGGCTGCTGGTTCAGGGGCATCCCTTCGATGCGGATCTTTCGAACCGGCTCATGGAACGGGTCAAAACCGGAGAGCTCCCCTTTCACGCGGTGACCCGGGCAAACTTGCAGCCGCCCCGCCCCGGCGATCCCGACCCGCCGCGCTCCGGCCGGTTCGCCTCACCGGACGCCCTGCTCACGCCCTCCTACATGGCCAGGGCGGCGATGGATCCGGGCATCCGCATCGAACCCGCATGGAAGGTCTCCATCGTTTACGGGATGCCCTGCGCCATCTACCACCAGCTCCCCGCCGCCTACTACCTCGCCGCCCGCTTCCCTGACGATTACGAATCCGCCGTGCTCCAAGCGGTCAACGGCGGAGGTCAAAACCAGGCACGGGCCACCCTCACCGGCGCGCTCGTCGGCGCCCAGACGGGGCTGGCCGGCATCCCGAAGCGCTTCCTCGATGGACTGGAAGAGGCCGGAAAGCTCATGGGACTGGCTGCCGGGCTCGCCGCGCAGGTCAGCACCGGCGAAGCCGCACCGATGTAATGATTTCAATGGGTACCATCGGCACCTTTTATCCCCACGCCCGCCCGCGAGCGGGCGACTGCGGCCAAGGGATATAAGTTCGCCATGGTGATGTTTCAATCCACGCCCGCCCGCGAGCGGGCGACGGCCCAGAACGGCCTTGTCGTCATGATACAGACAGTTTCAATCCACGCCCGCCCGCGAGCGGGCGACCAAACACCTGCTCGGACTGCGGGGAGTCGGCCAGGCTTCAATCCACGCCCGCCCGCGAGCGGGCGACATCATGGAGCCACTCAGCCAGCGCCGTGTAATTTGCGTTTCAATCCACGCCCGCCCGCGAGCGGGCGACTCATGCCCCAGTCGGTGACATCGGTCAGGAGCGAGTTTCAATCCACGCCCGCCCGCGAGCGGGCGACCGGTTATAAATTCTCAGTTGTGATCAAGGACAGGTTTCAATCCACGCCCGCCCGCGAGCGGGCGACCGCCGCGCAAGAGAAGGAAGGAGGCCGATCGACCGTTTCAATCCACGCCCGCCCGCGAGCGGGCGACATCAGCCTCGACAACCATCGGCCTGCATTACTATCGTTTCAATCCACGCCCGCCCGCGAGCGGGCGACCGGCAAGGGACGCACTGAATAACAAGATGGAACTGGTTTCAATCCACGCCCGCCCGCGATCGGGCGACTCTGTTGCGGAGAGACGGAGACGATGTTCAGACCGTTTCAATCCACGCCCGCCCGCGAGCGGGCGACTGCGCATTGGCGATCAACTCTTTAACCTTCTTGTCGTTTCAATCCACGCCCGCCCGCGAGCGGGCGACCCCTTCCGTGATGATTGCCAAGCGGGTTGGACTGTTTCAATCCACGCCCGCCCGCGAGCGGGCGACCTCCATCTCATGCCATCTTATGAGCAAGAACGTGTTTCAATCCACGCCCGCCCGCGAGCGGGCGACCGAATCATCTCCCGGATGACATCGCGGCCTATCTGTTTCAATCCACGCCCGCCCGCGAGCGGGCGACTACCTGCAAAATATGTGGGGTGAAGGGTCGATCTATGTTTCAATCCACGCCCGCCCGCGAGCGGGCGACATGGCCGTTGTAGCGTCCTGCACAAACATGGACTGTTTCAATCCACGCCCGCCCGCGAGCGGGCGACGTGATCGCATACGACGCCGACCAGGCTGGCCAGTTTCAATCCACGCCCGCCCGCGAGCGGGCGACGAGAGAATGCATTATAAGGCACTGCTCGATGATGTTTCAATCCACGCCCGCCCGCGAGCGGGCGACCCGCGTGCAGGGGTGGATCGTGTATCCCGTTCCTGTTTCAATCCACGCCCGCCCGCGAGCGGGCGACGCAGGCCGATCAACCGCACGGTCAACAAGGAACTGTTTCAATCCACGCCCGCCCGCGAGCGGGCGACTCACAAATTGTTACTTATTAAAATCACTCAAAAAAACTATCACACTCCGCGAACATCTCCGAAAGCGCCCTATTTGTTATTCAGTTGTCAAAGATCGTCCAATAAAATACTATTAAAACAAATAGATGCATGCTCTGCGAACACCCCCGGGAAATCATGCCAGCATGAGGTTCGCGGCAAACTTTCAAATGATCAACGGCCCCTCCTGATCGATCGATTTCTTCGCCCCGATATGCTCAACACGCCGTTTCCAGTTCGATCCGAGGAAGTAGAAGCGGAGGCTGTCTTCCTTGGGATTGATCTCATCGATCAGTTTCTGGCGCAGGACCGCCCACTGCGCCGGATCGACAATGCACTCAAAGACCGAGTACTGCACCCGCTGGCCATAGTTCTGGCAGGCTTTGGCCACCCGGTGGAGACGCCTCGGTCCCGCCGGGACCGCTGTTGCCACATCATAGCTGACCAAAACAAGCATCCCTCAACCCCCTGACTCAACCATTGTCGCAATCGCCGGTCCATACCGGCGTGACCTGATGCCCTCCGCTACGCGCGAACGGGTTTTTGTTTCGTAGTCATTTTCTTGGTCGTCTTGGACGCTTTCGCCTTCCAGGATGTTTTCTTGCTTGAATTTCCGGAAGCGACGGTCCGGGTTAACTTTGCTGCCTTCCCCTTTGGGGCGGGCAACAGTTTCTCTTTCAGGAAAGCCTGAAGTTCCTCAACCTCTGTCAAGAGCTTCTCGATGTCCGCTTTCGCGTAGGTGGCGGCATTCTTCTCGATCACGGCCCGGGTGGATTTCATGCTGGCAGAGAGTCTCTGGAACGGCTTCTTCTCCGCCGCCGTTCCGGTTTGCCCCCCAGTGGCTGCGTCCTTATACTGCTTGAAGCGCTTTTGCAGAGCCCTCACGGTCATGGGGTTCTCCAGGAAGGACTGGTAGACTTCCATGAAGCGCGAGCAGTCCAGGTTGGCGGCAAAGACATACCCGAGCGAGGGGCTGACGGCCTCCGTTTTCAGCCCCTTTTGGACCTCTTCCGGAAGGCGGAGAAGGGTGAGGCAGTTTATGATCGATCTGTTCGATTTTCCGGTGTAATTTACTATTGCTGAAATGTTTTCAGCAAACACATTATCGAGCCTCTCCGGGGTCATTTCATAGGTTGTCATGCCGCCGATGATCTCATCGAGCGAGATGCCATCCAGCTTTTCCGCGAAGAACGCCACGCAGGCGCTTGCTTGGTCGATGGGATCGAGATCCTTGCGCACGAGGTTCTCGATGAGCTGAATGGAAATGACGTCCGCCTTGCCGGCGACGTTCTCCAGAACCCGCACGGGGATGGTTGCAATCCCCAGCTCGCGGCAGGCCAGGAGCCGCCGTTCTCCCGACAAGAGACGATAGCCGCTGTCGCATTTCATCACCAGAGGTGGTTCCAGAAGCCCCACCTTTTCGATGGACGCCTTCATCGCCAGGAAGGACTCCTCCTTCAGATCGATCTCGGAACGGATCTGACTCTCCACGATGATCTGATCCAGAGGCAATTCCATGAACACCGCACTCGCCGCCTGCACAGCCTTCAAGGCGACCGATCTTTTCTTCTTTGTCTTGATGCTCTTTGCCATGGCTTTTCCCTCCTTTCGTTTTCGCTGAGCGCTTCTCACCCTAAGTACCTTGATTCATAAATTCGGTTACGTATTTACGCCGCCAATCGTTCGGAGGCTGACTTTGCCAGTTTGATCTTGTTGAGCAAAATATTCAGATCGTATCGAGTGAATTTCCATTCAAACGG